>Ga0224520_1000023_pt1 | contig 64682 bp, 47 predicted proteins | sample CFST25metaG_2_FD_180684 | JGI IMG/M metagenome (GOLD analysis project Ga0224520, IMG submission 180684) | Peat soil microbial communities from Stordalen Mire, Sweden - C.F.S.T-25 | ecosystem: Environmental > Terrestrial > Soil > Wetlands > Peat | place: Sweden: Norrbotten County, Stordalen Mire... | reverse complement strand
AGCTGTATTAAATCCACCCAAATATTCATCGAATGCTTCAGTATTTTTTAGAAGAGTGTAAGGAAAATAAAGGTCTCCGGTGGCATTTTGATCAGTTTTTGGTGGGTCCTCAACCACACCTGTCACAATCAGATCCATAGAGGTATAATGTATCGTCTTCCCGAGTACACTTTCATCAGTCCCGAAAATTAGCAACTTCAGCGACTGTGTAATAACAGCCAGATTTGCTCCGCTGGTCACTTCTTCTTTTGTATAGGGTCTCCCCTGAAGAAATTTATAGTCGAACATTTCCCAGTACTCTGCATCAGTCTGATTCTGAAGTTTTTTCTGGTATTTCCCGTGCAAAATAAATTCCCATGGCATTGCTCCGGTATACATTGAGACTATATCAGCACTTTTGATTTTTTTTAGATATGTCTCGGAGAGTGTCCTACCGCACGCTGATATGCTATATCCATTAGTACCCTTCCCGTTAACAGTTCTTTTGGTCATTATCCGGTCACAGAACACTATCTTTTTCAGATCCTTCTCAGGGCCAGACCCAGAAGTTATCTTCGAGATTGTCATACTGAAGATCATTACAAACATTATTGTAAGGCTGATACCGAACAGACTAAGAAATGTGAAGAGCTTATTCTGTAAAGCAACCTTGACGAATATTTTAAAATAATTTTTTAACATTTTCGTATTAATTTATATTTAAGCATAACCTCAGTTTCAACCCCCTAAATCCCCCATATGGGGGACTTTAAAACCGTCTCAACCCCCCATTTGTGGAGTTTTGGGGTTGCTCTAACTTACCAATCTGCCGTCAAATAACCTTACTATACGGTGTGTTGATCTGGCTATCGACTCATCATGTGTTACCATGACAATAGTTGTCCCTTTTGCATTAAGTTCAGCAAGAATCCCTACCACTTCATGTCCGATGATACTATCGAGATTCCCGGTAGGTTCGTCTGCAAGAATGATTCTCGGATCTCCAGCTACTGCCCTGGCAATTGCAGCACGCTGGCACTGTCCGCCTGAGAGCTGTGATGGATAATGTGTCATCCTGTTTGTAAGTCCGACTTTTTCCAACGCTTCCATTACCCTTTCCTTACGTTCTGAAGATGGTGTTTTTCTGTAGATCAGAGGCAACTCAACATTATCATAAACATTCAGCTCTTTGATAAGATGGAAGCTTTGAAATATAAAGCCTACCAACTGATTTCTCATCCTCGCCGTTTTTTTATCTTCATATGAAAGAATTTCAAGATTATTCAGGTTAAGCCTGCCTTTATCAGGTTCATCAAGCAGTCCGATAATATTCAGAAGAGTGCTTTTCCCGCAGCCGGAAGGACCCATTACTGAGACAAATTCACCCTCTTTCACATCAAAATTAATATTATCCAGAGCAAGAGTTTCAATCTCTTTTGTCCTGTATACTTTACTTATGTTCTCGAGTTTTATCATAATAATTAGAAATAAATTGAAATAGGTTGATTTAAGTTGAAATAAATTAATTGCTTTTTTCTTCACCACGGAGTTACGCAGAGTATTCACGGAGATGCACGGTTTAAAATCTTTTATTCTTCCATTCTCCCTTTCTCCCACTCTCCCTTTCAATTACTTCCCTACCCTTATCTCTTCCCTGGTATACTTCTCACCAATATCAGTTAAAATCACCTTCTCTCCTTCTTTAAGGCCTTCAAGAACTTCTACATAATCAAAGTTTGCATCTCCGAAAAGTATCTTTGTCCTGTATGCTTTATTTCCCCTTACAACGTACATTTCTTTGTACCCCCGGTCTTTATAATAGGTACCATTGGGCAGCCTCAATACATTATCTTTATAAGAGATTATCACGCGGATCTCAAGTTGCTGATCGGGACGAAGATTTGAAATATCTCCCTTGTCAATCCTTATCAGGCATTCCATCATACCCTGACTAACAGCCGGCATTATATTCTCGATTGTGCCAGATAATGTTTTTCCCTGGTTACGAACTTCGACTTTCTGTCCGCTTACAATCCTTCCTGCCCAGGAATTGCTTATCGTGCCTTTCAGTTTATAACTTGAAAAATCCGCAACACGTGCAATCTGTTGTCCTTCAGAAACTGAAGCACCGGGTTGATCAATAATCCAGCTTACGTCGCCATTAAACGGAGACTTTACAAATGCCTGGTCAACTAGGTCCTTTGCTTTGATTATTTTATTTTTCAGAATGTTTATCTCGGTCTCAAGTTCACGTATACCGTTGTTTCTGGAGTTTACCTGGTTGTCATAGTTATACTTTGCCTGGTCGTTTTCCAGTTGCTCAATATCCCATTCTGTTTTTGCTTTTTTTACATCATAGGCCGGACTTCCTCCCATTTTGTTCAAAGTAACCTCACCCTCATAAGCCAGCTTCGCATTTTCAACCTTTATCTCTTTTATTTTCTTGCTAAATTCGAAATCCTCTTTTAGCTGCTGCAGTTCAATTTTAAGTTTATCAATTCTTATATTCTGAAGCTCGTATTCATTCCTGAGCATATCAAGATCGTTCTCTGCCAGCTTATTGTTAAGAATAAGGAGGGTATCTTTGGGAAGAACTTTATTGCCTGGTTTTTTAATTATTTTCACGATGTTGCTCCGGAATGGTGAAGTAATAATCTCTTCATAGACAGGTATCACATTTCCAGATCCCTGTACAGTGATCTGAATGTCTCCCTTTTCAGAAATGCCGGTCACAACCTGTGAGAGACTTACACCAGGAATAAAAACACTTTTAAGAAAAAGGATAATTAAAAGAGGAACTATTATTATAATTGAAATCACTCCGATCTTCCTGATAAGTAATTTTCTCTTGTGTTCTTTTGAAACCGGACGATCCATATGAAAGTAATATTTTATAGTACTTAAAAATTGGACAAGACTCATGCCAGTAAATTAAGCCTCATATTATCAGATATTTAAGAATAAGATGTTATTAATTAGTGTATCAGAATGAGACAGTTGCGGACACATATTTTTATTTAATAAGTTTATCATAGTCTGTTTCAAGAGGTTTTCTTTTGATAAAGTCGAAGAGGGTGAGGCTCCTGATATTGTAGAAAAAGTTCCAGTAATCCTGCAAAGCCTGGACATAAGCTCTTTTATTCTGGTCTTTTCTGCTGTCAGCATCATTTAGATCGAGGACTGCAATCTTGCCAATTAGAAAACGCTGTTTAGTCACTTCATATCTTTTCATGGCAACTGTATCAGATTTTGCAGCAATCTCAACCTGGTACTTCTGCAGGTTGAACTGTTCCACATCGAGAAAAAGATTCTGCTGAAAGTCCACCAGTGCCTGGTTTGCCTGAACCTGTGCCAGCTCGAGGCTCGATTTTGCCATCTGGTACCTGCCTTTGCCCAGACCCCAGTCAAGTATTGGCAAAGTGAATTGCATGCTTACCAGCTGTGAGTTGCTGAGATGATTATATGCAGCATTAACGTCTAGTGCCTGCTGTGAATACCCGAGAGATGCGGAAATGCTTGCATTAAGTCCTTTTGATGCTCTTGCCTGGGCTGCGTTGCTCTGGGCATTAAGCACATTGATCTGCTGGTTAAGAATATCAGGATTATTTTGTAGAGCCAGGTCAAGTACTTCCTTCATATCAACCTGTAATTCGGGAATACTATCAGGAAGAATCAATTCAAGCCTTACATTTTCATTGTAGCCGAGAAATGATCGTAGCCTGATTTCTTTATCACGCAAATTCATGTCTGCCTGTTTCCTGGCTGTCTCCGCATTAAGCCACGAAAGCTGCATCTCCAGCAGCTCATCTTCTGCTATGGTTCCCAGCTGGTATCTGCCTTTTGCTATCCTGTACAAAGTATCTGCATTGGAATAGTTCATTTCTGATATCTGCTTATTTATTTGTGCCAGTGCCAGGGAAAAGAAATTCATCACTGCGTTCATATGAACACCTTCGATATTTGAAAGATATGTTTTCCTGGCAGCATTATATTTCATAGGTTCAATCTTCTTTTGCCATTTAAGCGTATTATATTGTCTTATTGGCTGAGTAATACGAATATAGGCAGGATCGGATATATAGTTCACAGGAAGTTTTAATGCTATGTCCTTATAAAGGGTCAGATCCGAGCTCAATGCAATTACTGTACCTGTAGGACCAATGTTCTGGGAAAGAGAAAGGGTTCCCATTGTACTTATTGTATTTTTTGACGTATAGATATACTGATCTGAACCCGAATCGTAGACTTTGGTGAGACCATTGCTGAAATCAGGGGTAATGCCAGTAAGCGTAAGTGATGGAAGATACTGTGCCTGGTAGGATCTATATTCCCAGTAGCTGGCACGGAACCGGTGTTTTGCAATCAGAGCGTTGGGCGACTGTTCCTCTGAAAGTTTAATGACCTCCTCGAAAGTCAGCTTTTTTACCTCCTGTGCATTTGTTCCCGTCGAAGAAAAAATAAGGGTAATTATAAGCGAAATGAGAAATGAATTCCTTTTAAGGAGTACTCTACTATGCTCGTTTAGAACCAGACAATCCATTTATCCTTCTGATTGGTATCAGATACCATTTAATCAATACTCATGCCAGTATTGTAATATACAGGATATCAGACATGTGAAAATAATCTGTCTAAAATTATTGTATCATAATGATACAGTTGCGAACACTCTATGGTTCTCTATGGACCCTCTGTGACCCTCTGTGTAACTAATAATTAAGAACTTGCACTGAGTTGCACTGAGAAGCACAGAGATCGCAGAGAAAACCAATTGATTTTTTGCACCTTCGTTTTGTCCTTTAAGGTTAATGGATTTTATTTCATCAGAAAAGGAATACTTAATCTTTTGTAGTTATTTTCAGCGAGAGGATTATATGGAATATGCTCAATAGGAATTCGTGAATTTGTTTTTCTTACAAATTCTTGAATGGCATTTATATTTTCTTCACTGTCTGTAATCCCTTCTATCATTGGAATCCGCACGATAATTTGTTTTCCTGATTTTGCTATATATCTGAAATTTTCCCTGATACTTTCGTTCGATTTTCCGGTGAACCTGGTATGTTGTACAGGATCAGATATCTTCATATCAATTATAAACATATCCACAAAGTCTGATATACGTGAGAGTGGTTCCCTCTCACAAAAGAGGGATGTCTCAATTGCTGTGTGAATTTTTCTTTTCCTGCAGGCTTCCAGTATCTCTGAAGAAAAATCTGGCTGGAAGAGTGGCTCTCCGCCGGTCAGTGTCACTCCGCCACCTGACATCCTGTAATATAAAATGTCTTTAGTAATTTTATCAATTACCGATGAAACACTGGTTTTTGTTCCTGTATATTGAATCGCTCCTGTGGGGCAGACATGGACACAATCACCTGTTAATGTGCATAATTTAAGGTTTATACTTATATAAGGCTGAGATTCAGGTTGAGGTAGACTAACAAGTTCAAGAGCTTTTTCAGGACAGCTTTTAACGCAGTCACTGCATGCTATGCATAGACTCTGATCATGCCAGATCGAAATTTCAGAACTTATCCCTTCGGGACTATGACACCAGATGCAACTGAGCGGACAACCTTTAAGAAATACTGAGGTACGGATCCCGGGGCCATCATGGACCGAAAACCTTTTTATCTTGAAAATAGTTCCGGTGCCTTCAATCAGGTTCTCCATGAGTAGTCCTTTTAATTATCTCATCCTGCAAATCTTCGGCAAGTTCAGTGAAATAAGCCGTATAACCTGCAACCCTGATTGTAAGACCCCTGTAAGATTCAGGGTCAGCTTTAGCGTTTATCAATTCCCTGGCAGTCACCACATTAAACTGGACATGATGAACAGGAAGCCAGACAAAAGCTCTGAGCAGTGATGCGAATTTTTCTCTGTCAGCATCATTATTAAAAAAAGACGGAAGAAACTTCATATTCAGCAGAGTTCCGTTAGTTGCCAGATGAGAAGGTATCCTGCTTACAGAATTTAATACTGCTGTCGGTCCCAGTTTATCGCGTCCATACATTGGCGACATTCCTCCATCAGCCAAAGGAGTTTGAGAAATTCGCCCATCAGGCGTTGCTCCTACATTTTGACCCATCGGTACATGTGCAGATACGGTATAAAGGCCCAGGTGATATCCTCCGCCCCTGAAGTTCTTAAATTGTCTGATTTTATCTGCAAAATAAGTTACCCATTTTGCACCAAGTTCATCAACCCAGGCAACATCATTGCCATATTTGGGAACATGATTTACACAAAGTTGTCTTAGTGATTCATTTCCGGCAAAGTTGTTTCTCAATGAGTAAAGCATAGTCTGTCTGTCGACAATTTTATCGCCGAACACCAGTTTTTTAAGTACTGCTAAACTATCAGCTATATTTGCAACCTGGATCGCCTGAATCCCCGACATATTATATTTTGCACCTCCGGAGGTTACATCTTTCCCTTTCTTCAGGCAATCATCAATAACACTTGAGAGAAACGGCGAAGGCAAATGTTTCTGATGAGTTTTCTCAACCACTTCGCAGGCAAGTATCATCTTTTCAATGAAAAAATCAATTTGTTTTCTGAAAGCATTCTCAAATGATGGGAAATCAGAATAATTTTCAAGAGAGCCTGTTTTCAGGCCAATCTGTTTCCCTGAAATCATGCATTTCCCATCATTTAATGTCAGTTCAAGCACTTTTACAAGATTGAACATAGCTGCATCACTCCAGCCTAGATAGTTACCCTGTGCACTTAGCTCAACACAACCCACAAGTGCAAAATCGATACAATCATCAGAACTTATTCCGATAGTCTTTAAAGAAGGTATAATACTCTCATCATTAACGATCTGAGGCATACCGTTGCCCAGACCAATAACTCTGCTGCATTCGTTAATAAACTTTGCCGGAGACTTTTTATGAAGGCGTGCTGTAAGATTTGGTTGTGGTAACCTGATATGCTCCTGAGATTTTAGAATAAGATATGACAACTCATTTGTGGCATCTTCCGAGTTTTTCTTTTGTCCTCCAATAGTTACGTTAAAGCCGATAGGAAATCCAGCAAAGTACTTTGCGCTGTGTGCATTACGCATATAAACTATCTGGTTGAACTTAATGAACAGAGAGTCAAGCAACTCAATGGCTTCACCTGTATCAATCCTGCCTGATTTTAAGTCATTTTCGTAGAAAGGAAAAAGATATTGATCTGCACGACCGGGAGAGAATGAAGAGGCATTTGATTCCATTTGAAGTATGACAAAAAGGAACCATACAGATTGCAGTGCTTCCCTAAAAGTTTCAGGAGGGTTTTCAGAAAGCTTTATACAGATGTCAGAAATTTCTTTAAGATTTGACCTCAGCGGATCATTAGCATTTATTTTTGCCATATCCAAAGCCAGATCACTGTACCTTTTTATGAATTTACATGATGCCTCAAGTGTGATATGGACACTTTTGTAAAAAGTCTTCAGCTCATCCTGAGCAATTTCAGATTTATTCAGAACTATATTTGCCAGACCGGCAGGACCGAATTTAAGCCAGTCTTCAACTTTAGGGCAGATATGACCTTGCGCATGATCTTTCTGATTTATTTTTACTACTTTTTCAATTGCAGATATTTCCTTTCCATAATATCTGTAAATATCATCTTCCAGGGTTTTATCATGCCAGTAAGGTTGAATTATTGTTTTAAAATAAACGGCATCTTCATTTCTAACAAGAAATGGATCCTGAGATCGATCAGGCAAAGTATCAATTTCTTTTGCCAGCCATTCAATGCCTGCTTCAGGGAACACCACTCCTGCCCTGTTGTCGGGTGTGCGGTTTCCAACAATAAGTTCTTCAGGATCAATTGCAATTTGCATTTCTGAAAGAGATGCAGCAAGTGCCTTCGCACGTTTAATATTGACAGGTAGATTCTCATTCTTCTGGTATATCCTGGTGATTATTTTTGCCTGTTCAATTGAGAGATACCGGTCAACATTCAGAGTTTTATTCTTTAAAGAAAGAATTCTGAATGTAGGTTTTAGATCTTGGATATCTGATATCATTAAATTTCAAATCTTGCCCAAATTAAGAAAGAAATCCATTAACCACAAAGTACACAAAGGTTTTACACAAAGCATCACAAAGAATACCATGTAATGGCCACGCCATGGCGTGGCCCTGCTAAAACGATTTAGAGACCGTAGGGTCATGCCATGGCATGACCAATACGAAATCAAGGATATATCTCAGAATTATTCCCCCTTTCGGGGAATGTCTCTCAACAGCGGGACAAGGGGCTGAATATCTATTTATATGAATCATTATGCACACTTTTAACCGCTCGTCCTGAGGGGTCAATCATATTCTTAAAAGAGGCATCCCAGGCAATAGCTTCTGGAGTGCTGCATGCCACTGAGGGAACTGATGGTACACATAATGCAGCTGAATCGGAAGGGAAATGCTCGGTAAAAATACACCTGTAGAAATATTCTTCCTTCGACATCGGAGGATTGATCGGAAAGCGATACTTTGCATTTGCAAGCTGATCGTCTGTCACTTCATGTGAAGTAAGTTCCTTCAGAGAATCGATCCAGTTGTAGCCGACTCCATCGGAGAACTGTTCTTTTTGTCGCCATGCAACACTTGCAGGAAGATAATCTTCGAAGGCTTTTCTCAGAACCCATTTTTCAATGCGATCCTTGTTAATCATCTTATCTTTTGGATTAAGACGCATAGCCACATCCATAAACTCTTTATCCAGGAACGGAACACGACCTTCAACACCCCATGCAGCCAGAGATTTGTTTGCACGCAGGCAATCATATAAATGAAGTTTGCTGATTTTCCTTACTGTTTCTTCATGTAAAGCTTCTGGAGATGGCGCCTTATGGAAATAGAGGTATCCTCCAAAAATTTCATCGGCACCTTCACCGGAGAGAACCATCTTCACTCCCATCGATTTGATCACTCTTGCAAGCAGATACATAGGAGTTGAAGCTCTGATAGTAGTCACATCGTATGTTTCAATGTGATAAATAACATCTCTTAATGCATCGAGACCTTCCTGCACTGTAAAGTTGATTTCATGATGAATGGTGCCGATATGCTGAGCTACTTTCCGCGCTGCAGCAAGATCAGGAGAGCCTTCGAGTCCCACAGCAAAAGAGTGCAATTGTGGCCACCATGCTTCACTCTTGTCCTGCGACTCGATTCTCTTTGGTGCAAATTTCTTAGCTATTGCTGAGACAACTGAAGAATCGAGTCCGCCGGAGAGAAGAACACCATAAGGAACATCCGACATAAGCTGACGGTGTACAGACGCTTCAAGAGCTTCCCTGAGATCTTCAATGCTGGTCTCATTATTTTTAACCGCTGAATAGTCCATCCAATCGCGTTTATACCATTGTGTCATAACCCCCTCTTTGCTGTAGAGATAATGACCTGGCAAAAACTCCTGGATCTTATTGCAGACTCCTTCAAGCGCTTTTAGTTCTGAGGCTACATAAAAATTACCAAATGAATCCCATCCAATATAGAGAGGTATTATTCCAATATGATCACGGGCAATAAAATAGCAATCTTTCACCCTGTCATATAAAGCGAAAGCGAAAATCCCATTTAGTTCCTCAATGAAAGCCGGACCTTTGTCCTGGTAAAGAGGAAGTATCACCTCACAATCTGAATGGGTCTGAAATTTATATGTTTTTTCATACCGTTTTCTGATTTCCTGGTGATTGTAGATCTCGCCATTTACGGCAAGTATCAGATTGCAATCTTTACTGTATAATGGCTGTTTACCTGATTGCGGATCGACAATCGATAACCTTTCGTGTGCAAGGATAGCCTTTTCACAATAAAATATACCTGACCAGTCTGGACCACGATGTCTAACCTTCTTCGACATTTTAAGGACTGTAGCCCTTAACTCCATATGATTGACTTTCAGATCAAATACTCCGACTATTCCGCACATACTGATTCCTTTAATATTTATTTAATAGTTGAGAAAAGTAGAAACTTAAGGTGCAAAGCTAATAATATTTTTATAACCAATATTCAATTTGAAATAAATTGTGTAGTAAAATGTAAATAAATTAAGTAAATAATTGTATTAACTGAATAATTGATATATAATACCTGTGTTTGTTAAATATTATTAATATAACAAAAATCATGCAAAAGAATGGAAAAGCACAAATGTTTGAATTTCGTAGGTTCCTGTTTCATTTTAGTTATTATATGGCGTGCTTCATATCTATTTTTGTACCATGATTAAATGCATAAGATATGAAAGAAGAAACTCCTAAAATCAGTTTTTTCCCGGTGGGAAACAAACTCCCCGAAATGTATTCTAAATATTTTACCGGACAGGCTTATCTGGCTCCGTTAACACAAAATAAAGATTTAAATTGTCCTGTATCTAATGTGACCTTTGAACCGGGCTGCCGTAATAACTGGCATAGTCATACAGGTGGCCAAATACTTATTTCTGTAGGCGGAAAGGGATATTATCAGGCTAAAGGGGAAGCGGCACGTCTGCTTTTACCGGGTGATGTTGTCGAAATTCCAGCTAATGTGGTTCACTGGCATGGAGCATCTCCTGACAGTTGGTTCTCGCATTTAGCAATTGAAACAAATCCTCAGGACAACAAAGTTACCTGGTTAGAGGCTGTGGATGACGAACATTACTCAAAAGTAACAGCCGGCTCAAACAGTAAGGCTATCAGACTGAGCGATGATGCTATTAAAAATCATGAAGAATTGTGGCCTGATTATAATTCGCTAGCCGCACAAACTGATCCGGAATTGATTGAAATATTCGACAATTGGGCTTTTGACGAGGTAATTAGCTATGGCAACCTCGAAACAAAGACCAGAGTGATGATGATTATGGGATCAAACATTGCCTGTCAGTCACTTACTGAATACAAAATGTTTGTGAATGCAGGACTAAATGTTGGGGTAACACCTGTTGAAATTAAGGAAATCCTGTATCAATCGGTTGCTTATGTTGGTGTTGCCAGGGTGATTGACTTCATTTACGCCACCAACGAAATATTTAAAGAAAGGGGAATTGAATTGCCTTTAAAAGGACAATCTACAACCACACCTGAAAATCGCCACGCAAAGGGCCTGGCTTTGATGAAAGCAACTTTCGGAGAACGAATTGAACGGACGCGCGTGAATGCTCCCGAAAATCAGAAGCATATTCAGGACTACCTGGCTGGTAATTGCTTTGGCGACTATTACACCCGAAACGGGTTGGATATGAAAACCAGGGAACTGCTTACCTTCTCCATGCTCATTAGTATGGGTGGAACTGAGTCTCAGGTAAAAGGGCATGTTCAGGGAAACGTAAATGTAGGCAATAACAAGGAGACGTTGCTCAGTGTAACCACTCAACTATTGCCATACATTGGATATCCTCGCACCTTAAATGCTATAAATTGTATCAATGAAGTAATTCCTGAATAATTTACAGCATAGCAAGAAATGATAAAAATACCTCAAAAGAAATTAGGATTCGGATTAATGAGATTGCCGTTAAGGAACCCAAATGATTATTCAAGTATTGATATGGGTACATTAAATCAAATGGTGGATGCTTTTTTGGAAAGAGGCTTTACCTATTTTGATACAGCTTATGTTTATCACATGGGCAAGAGTGAAATTGCTATAAAAGAATCATTAGTTAAACGTCATAAAAGAGAAAGTTTCACATTAGCTACAAAATTACCAGTGATGCTCTTGAAAACAAGAGAAGATCAGGAAAGAATTTTTAATGAACAGTTAGAAAAATGTGGGGTAGACTACTTCGATTACTATCTTCTTCATAACCTGGGTGTAACGCATTATGCAATAGCTGAAAAATTGGATACTTTTAAATTCATCCAGGAAAAGAAAAAAGAAGGAAAAATCAGACAGATAGGATTTTCCTATCATGACAATGCGGATTTATTGGAAAAAATCCTGATAGCTCACCCGGAAGTTGATTTTGTCCAGTTACAACTTAATTATTTGGATTGGGATAACGAAGGCATTCAGTCAGGGAAATGTTTTGAAGTGGTTAGAAAACATAAGAAGCCGATTGTTGCCATGGAACCTGTTAAGGGTGGAATCCTCGCAAATGTGCCGGGAAAAGTTGAGATATTATTTAAAAACTATAATCCAAATATGTCTATACCTTCCTGGGCCATACGTTTCGTGGCAAGTCATGAGGGAATCATGACGGTACTAAGTGGTATGTCTGATATGGAACAGTTACTGGATAATACGGGTTATATGGTGGATTTTAAGCCTTTTGTAAAGGAGGAATTTGATATTGTGCAAAAAGCGTTATTCATAATTAGCGAAGCACTTGCAATTCCTTGCACTGCCTGCCGCTACTGCGTGGAGGGCTGTCCGAACAACATAGCTATTCCGGAATATTTTGCATTATATAATACAGAAAAACAATTCTCAAAAGGTGTGTTCTCAACACAAAAGGTATATTATGATAATTATACAAAAACACATGGTAAGGCATCAGATTGTATCGAATGCGGACAATGTGAAGAAAGTTGTCCTCAACACATCAGTATCATTAAATGTTTAAAGGATGTAGCTGCTACTTTCGAACATGATATTGTGTTGAAAACATGATAAAATACAGAAGCTCATGGATTAAACGCACTCTCCGAAACCGGAAAAATCACGTTAGAGATTAGCCAGAAGATCCTTGAAAAAGCAATGAAAAATATAATAATACTGGGCGAGAACAAGCCTTCGTGATCATGCCTTGTTTTTTCGTTTTAGCGCATGATGAGCACATGATGGATGGATAATAATATTTAAATTAGAAGTTTAAGGATCCGAAATGTTAAAACATCAACTATTGCCTTAATAATTAATTGAATAATAATTAACTGAATAATAATTAACTTAACTAAAATGAAAGAAATTATTAAAATGAAACAAAGTAAGATGCTTATTACGGTGATTGTCTTATTTGTTTGCGCATCTAATATTTATGCACAAGACTGGCTCCAGTATCTTGGACCCAATGGAAATAGTTCCTCACCCCAGAAAGGTATTTTGTGCTCCTGGCCTGAGAAAGGTCCGGAAGTTCTATGGACTGTTAATGTTGGCATAGGTTATGGCGGACCTGTTATCAAAGACGGGAAGGTATATTTACTGGACAGAGATGATAAGGTAGGCGATAAAATGAGGTGTTTTGATCTTTCCAGCGGGAAAGAACTCTGGAATTTTGGTTATGAAGCTCCCGGATCTGTTATGTTTCCCGGTTCGCGAAGTGTACCCGCTTTAGACGATAACCGAATCTATTCGTGCGGTCCTTACGGAAACCTTTATTGCATAGACATCAACACACACAAACCCATCTGGAATAAGAATGTCTGGACCGATTTCGGTGGCGATAAAATACCGACTTGGGCAATTACTCAATGTCCTTTAGTTTACAACAATTTGCTTATTATTGCTTCACAGGCGCCACAGGCAGGGGTTATAGCATATGATAAACTTAACGGTAATGTGAAATGGAAAACACCTTCTCTTGGTCCCGTCGGATATGTCAGCCCAGCACTTGTAAAAGTTGGAGGAGCCAGCCAGGTTGTTATGATAACAGCTTCATCTCATGGTGGCTATGGAGAAAGTGGCAGCGGAGGCAAAGTCGTTGGAATTGACCCGCTTTCCGGGAAAATTCTGTGGGAATATACGAACTGGCAATGTTCGATTCCAGTCCCTGGTGCAGTTGATGCCGGTGAAGGCAGAGTGCTGATAACAGGTGGATATAATGCAGGTGCGGCAATGATAAAAATTGAGAAGGAAGCAGATGGCAGCTACGGAGTTAAAGAGCTTTATAAAAATCCTGATTTTGGAGCTCATACACAACCTCCGATTCTGGTTAACGGCTATTTTTATGCGCAATATACAACCAACGAACGAAAAGACGGCCTGGTTTGTATGAGTATAGACGGCCAGGTTAAATGGAAAACAGGGAGGTCCCCGTTATTTGATAAAGGTGGTATGATTCTCGCAGACGGTTTGCTGCTCAGCACCGATGGTAGCAGTAAGTTGTATCTTATTGAGCCTGATCCTGCAGCATTTAAGCCAATTGCATCAGCATCCCTTCTTGAGGTAAAAGAAGGAACAGATACAAGGTTTGGAACTCAAAACTGGGCACCACTTGCACTTTCAAACAGCAAGCTTCTGATCCGCGATCAAAGCCAGTTAATGTGTGTCATAGTTGCTAAATGAAATAGGATAAGTTAATTAAGGTTTCATATTTGTAAACTTGATGGCATGAATCCCAGAAATTCAAACCGTTAAGATATTGCCTGTTGCAGAGGAGACAAAAAATGATTTTTTTAAATAAATATACCACACCGTTCAGACTCCTGCTTATCAGCCTGTTAATTGCATTGTTTATCATTTATCCTAACATAGCCTGCTTCTCGTGGGACTTAAGGCATATGGATGCCTCGGGTCATACTGCTTATATAATCTTTTTTTTATTCAGGTATTTGTTTTTTGTAGTGCTTATCTGGGGACTCTTATTTTACAACCTTAGAAAGTCGGACACCCCCATTTTCACAAAAAGATTGTTAAATACTTTCATCATTACGGCAATTGCTTACCTGTTGTACGTTTCCATTTCACTTCTTTCCGGCTATAAGGCTGATTGCTTTACCGGCATTTTACTCTTTCAGTTCGTTGTCACCTGCGTCATCTGTACATTTACCGGACATATTTTCCTATTAACTTCCGAACACAGAATAAAAGAACAAGAGATCGAACAGCTTAAAATTGAAAACCTGCAAAGCAGGTATGATGCACTCACTAATCAGATTAACCCCCATTTTTTCTTTAACTCATTAAATGGTCTTACTTCACTTATCCGGAAAAAAAACGAGGAAAATGCATTGGAATATGTAAATAAAATGTCGGATGTTTTCCGGTATGTTCTTCAGAGTGACAAGAAAGGTCTGGTTACACTTGGAGAAGAACTGGATTTCGTAAAAGCTTTTTTCTACATGATGGAGATCCGGTTTGCAAATAAGCTTGTTTTCAATATAAATGTTGCATGTGAGAAGCGAGATCTGAAAATACCAGTTCTTTCTTTACTACCATTGATTGATAATGTGGTTGTGCACAACATAATCGACAGCGAACATAAAATGGAGGTGAACATTTGTTTAAACGACCAGATGGAGCTTTCAGTTTCAAATCCGATATATACGAAGCTTTCTCCACCAAGCACAAACGGAACTGGGCTTAAAAACCTTGAAAACCGGTTTTCACTATTAATGGACAGAAAGGTCAGAATTGAAAATAATGGTATAAGGTTCCGAGTTTATCTGCCCCTGAAAAAAGATAAAGATGAGAATATTAATAGTTGAAGACGAAACAGCAGCATACGAAAACCTGCTGGAGATTATTTCTGAAATTGATCCTTCAATTGAAATTGCAGGATATACCGAAGGTGTCAGCCAAACAATTCTTTGGCTACAGACAAATCAAAGTCCCGACCTGATTTTGATGGATATCCAGCTATCAGACGGATCCGCATTTTCGATCTTTAAAAGTATTCATCTTGAGACTCCTATTATATTCACAACCGCTTATGACGAATTCGCTATAGAAGCGTTTAAGGTCAATAGTATTGATTACCTTCTTAAACCAATAAAGGTGGCGGAGATGAGAAGAGCTATTGAAAAGTTCAGAAAATGGAGCCGACAGGATGTATTACATTATATCACTCAGTTAAACCAGCTCACAGCATTGACCAGGTATAAGGATAAAATACTTGTACCTGTTAAAGATAAACTTATGCCAGTTGATATGGAGGAGATTTCTTTCTTCTTTACCACTAATAAAAATACGTCAATATTCCTTAGAAATGGGAAAAACTATGCCTACTCAAAAACCCTTGAGCAGATTGAAGGAACCTTAAATCCTTCGGAATTCATTCGTGCTAATAAACAGTTTATTATAGCAAGGCATAGTGTCAAAAATATTACGATCTGGTTTGACAGCCGGCTGCTTATTACCCTTGACATCGAACCTCCGGAGCGAATCTATATCAGCAAAAACAAAGCTGCAGAGTTTAAAGCCTGGATTGTGAATGACAATTAAAACAATTCGTGATTATTCCTTGTTTTTTCTTCTTCGAGCACCACTTAAATTTTATTAATGTTTAATTCAGTTATTTTCGGAACAAGGTTATTATAATCTTAAATAAAAAAACTTAAAAAATGACAGTTTGAGTTTGTATTTCACGAATTTGGAATTCAATTTAATCAATAAAAATCATTATTTGTATTACAAAACTCCAATAAATCACTAATACTGATGCATTATGAAAGCAACAACACTATCAATTATTCTCCTGACATTGCTAACCTTTTCTGTTGAAGCGCAAAAAATTAGTGAATGGCGGCCGGAAAACCGTACCGGGGTATCTGCAGAAACAGGTCTGATGAAGTCATGGCCTGCAACCGGACCAACTCTGCTCTGGTCAAATCTGGATCTCGCCAAAGGTTATTCATCACCATCATTTGGAGCCAGTACCATATATATTACGGGAAACACAGCCACTAATGACGCTAAAGATATACTTTTTGCATTGAACATGGATGGAAAGATTCTGTGGCAAACTGAGATGGGCCGTGCCTGGACAGGATCCAATCCTGAAAGCAGGGCTACTCCCACTGTTGAATCAAATAGAGTATATACCTGTAGTGGGTTTGGTGATCTTGCATGCATCGACGCGACCACAGGGAAAATGATCTGGTCCTACAAAGCAAGTGAACTGAATAAGGGAACCTTTGGAGCCTGGGGAATTGCGGAATCACTTCTGGTGGATGGCAATAAAATATATTTTTCACCAGGCGGACCTGAGACGATGACCATTGCTCTTAATAAAGCAACCGGAGATGTCCTGTGGAAATCTCCAAGTCTTAATGACAAGCCCGGCTATGTTTCTCCAATACTGATCAATTTCGCAGGTAAAAAAATGATTGTAAATGTATCATTGGGTCATGTTTTTGGAGTTGATGCTTCAAATGGTGAGATTCTCTGGAAAGTGAGTCATGGGAAATCAAATGATCCAAATATGGCCCAGTGGGATCTTATTAAATGTACTACGCCTTTATGCAAAGATGGCATGGTCTATGTGACCGGAGGTTACGACACTGGTGGTATGATGATTAAAATTGCCAGCGATGGGAAGAATGCAAATGTTGTATGGACAGACAGCAATCTGGATAATCATCACGGCGGAGTTGTACTTGTAGACGGTTATATCTACGGTTCAAACTGGATTAACAATAACAATGGAAACTGGTGCTGCATTGATTGGAAAACAGGCAAAAAAATGTGGGAAGAGCATTGGAAAACGAAGGGATCTATAATATCAGCCGAAGGAATGCTCTATTTATACGAGGAAAAAAATGGAAATGTGGGGCTTTTAAAGGTAAATCCTGAAAAATTCGAGCTGGTTAGCAGCTTTAAGGTTACCAAGGGAAATGCAGGACCATTTTGGGCACACCCTGTTATCCATGACGGCATCCTCTACATCAGACATACCAATGCTTTGATGGCCTACAATATTAAAGCAAAATAACTATGAACTTAAGCTGGCTAAACAACTGAAGTTTTAAAAATGAAATATTTAATAAAAGAACTTCGAAGGCATTCAGCGAGAACAATCGCTAGTATAAGCGGATACACTATTTCAACAGTTTTTATCCTGCTTGTATTGTCTGTTACTCTGACAAATGAGAAAAGCTCATTTGGAATATTGCGGGGAACAGGCACACATTTCATAGTATATATTCCAACCAACACCTCATGCTGTGTCAATTGCAACAATGAGGACTCAAAGGGTTCACTTGTTGCTGAGGGAGTGAATACCATAATGCTTACGAGTGATTTAATCGACTCTATCAAAAAGATTAAGGGAGTACGAGATGCTGCTCCATACCTGCTTTATAAATTGTACGAACCGAAATATAATTCTGACATATCGCTGGGCGGAATAGACATGAACAGTATAGCTACAAAAAACAATGTTTGTGCAGTAACCAATCTAATCGCCGGGAAATTCCTTTCAGACAGACCTGATGAAATAGTAGCAGAAGAATCATTTGCAATGGCTCATAATCTTTCTGTTGGAGATACCTTGAAAATCTATGGTGGCATATTAGTACTGACGGGGATCGTTAATTCTGGTATCAAACCGGGTAAAGCCGATATTTATGCACCAATAGAAAATGTCAGAAGGATCCTCAAAGAAGATTTGAAATGCATTTCCCCCGGATTTGATATGAATATTATCCTTGTTGAAGTTACTGACTCCAGGATTCACAGCCAGGTCATAAGTCAGCTTAAGCAGCGAATGAAATACTTTTCAGTTTCAAGTTATAACTGCTATCAGCCTGCAAGTGAAACAATGACAATCATTGAGAAAGCTTCCAGATTGCTTGCAATATTGATTTTTATCTTTTTGTTAATTTTTTCTGCCAAAACACAGTTGACATCTCTATTGGAACGGTCAAGGGAAATAGGAATTCTGAAATCGCTGGGATGGTCGAACACAAGACTTAGCAATCAGATCATATTTTTATCGCTTATTCAGGCTTTTATCGGGGTAATTACCGGGATTTTCTTAGGGTTCTTAATAATACTTTTGTTGAACAGCAATCAAATCAGGCTGTTCAACCTGGTGGAATTCAATTTCCGGATAAGGATAATTCCGGTATTAATAGTCCTGACATTAACAGGAGGATTAATTGCCGGTATTTTCCCGATTATTAAACTTTCCCGCTCAAAAGCCGGAGATATGATCAATAACTTTATGTAATTGTTAACGCAACAAGAATATGATTGATAATCTAATTGAATGCATTTCATTAAGTAAACAATATATCAGTAAAAACCAGACGGTCAATGCCCTGGAAGACATAAACCTTCACATCAATAAAAATGAAACTGTTCTTCTGAAAGGTCGGTCAGGTGCCGGGAAGTCAACCCTGCTGAACCTTATGTGCGGATTAATAAAACCAACCAGTGGTAAAGTATTCATTGACAACATTTGCATCAATGAACTTTCTGACGATGAGTTAAGCAATATTTTGTCTGAGAGGATTGGTATAATCTTCCAGAGTTTTAATCTTTTGCCAACCTATACAGTATTTGAAAACATTGAGATCGCAATAGTTCCTAAGAGATTAAAAGAGAGCATGGTTAAGGAGAACATAATGTCATATCTTGAGAAGTTTAACCTGAAAGACAAAGCCCATTTGCTGTCCTCAGAATTGAGTGTCGGACAGCAACAAAAAGTGGCTGTTATCAGAACATTAATCAAACAACCATCTGTAATTTTTGCTGATGAACCAACAGGATCGGTAGATGATGAAACAGCCGAAGAAATTTTAGATCATCTCATGAATTTCAGAAAGGAGAAAGAGGTTACTCTTGTCATTGCAACACATGGAAACATACCGGAAAAATTTGCAGACAGAGTTTATACAATCACTAGCGGACGGATAAATCAATAATAACAGATAAAAATGATCAGAATCAACAAAAGGACATTTTAAGAAAATTATCATCATGAAATATATTTTATCAGTTTTTCTTTTCACGCTATATATCTTCCCTGTGGGTGCACAAGTGCAAAAGAATAGCTTACATGGAAAAGTTCTTGATTCAGATCAAAATGCACTTCCCGGAGCAAGTGTAATTATTGTGGGAACAAAATATGGAGTAAATGCAAACGAATCAGGTGAATATCTTTTTGATCAGATCCCGGCTGGCAAATTAAAAATACAGGCTTCATTTGTTGGTTTTAAGACTATAATGGTTGATTTTGACGTTCAACCAGGTCTGAATTACCTTAATCAGGTTTTAGAGAACAATGCTATTAAACTGGAAAGCGTTACTGTAACATCCCAAAAAAGGGCACAGCAGATTTTAGATGTACCGATTACCATGAGCGTTATTGATTCCAGAATGATAACAGACAACAACATCACCGAACTTGATAAACTGTCGGAATTTGTCCCGGGCTTACAGGTTCGAATGCAGGGAACAGATCGTCCAAGTTTTGTAATTCGCGGAATTAACAGCGACGAAGTAAGTCCGGCTGATCCTCCCAGAATTTCAGTTTTCTATAACGATGTTCCTATCAGTCGGCAGAACGGAGCCGATATGGAACTTTTCGATATGCAACAGGTGGATGTTCTGAAAGGTCCGCAGGGAACGCTTTTTGGAAGAGGCTCTGAAATTGGCGCAATAAATTATGTCAGCCAAAAACCTTCCAACAATTTTAATGGATTTCTTACTGCCGGAATTGGAAATTTTAATCAAAAAGAAATTGATGGAGCAATAAATATCCCGGTCATTAAAGACAAATTATTGATTCGTGCAGCTGGAATTTACGATTACCAGGATGGTTATATTAAAAACACTTTTGGTGGAAATTTAAGCGGGAAAAATACAAAGGCTGGTAGATTTTCAGCTACTTATTTGCCTACTGTTAATGATAAAATCGACTTCGTACTCAACTATCAAAAAGACAACAATCCGGGTCTTGGCTATATGAGTATGAGCTATCCGAACACAGAAGGCAGCACCAATCCATACAATTATGTCACTTCACTTGAACACGGCAAAAACCTTGCAAATGACAGGGAAATCTTTGATGCAACTTTAACTATGAAACATTTTTTTAATGAAAACAACTACCTGACATCTATAAGTTCTTTCCGTAAAATTTCTACCTATACTCGCTGGGACGGAGACGGAACAGCAGCTCCTGCCATTGATATGAGTGAAAATGACGGATCCAGACAGTTTTATCAGGAACTCAGGTTTAATTATTCAATAACAAATAATCTGAACGGAAGTATCGGAGGAAGCTACTTTGGTGAAAAAGCAAACCAGACTTACTGGTTCTCGCCAAACGAACAGGATATGTTCAATTTGTTCTTTAACACTGGCTATCTGGTCACTCCGGATGGCCAACCTTACCCGGTAACCAACCTTCCACCCGATCCGCAGTTGGGTTCTTTGGGAGGCCTGCCTTTAGTTACAAACCATCAGGAAGAAGACAATAACAATGCAACCAATCAAACTCTGCAGGGTTTTGCTGACATCAATTACAGGCTTACCAGCAAATTAAGTATTATTGCCGGTGTGCGGGTTATTAATGATTGGATTAAATTGACCAACAATGCACAAATGACCGGAGGCAGCCCTTCGACACTTGGATTCCTTTCCGGTAACTACCCAAATTTATTTTTTAAACCCAGCGCCGAACAGGAAATTAACACAAAAACCTTTGTTTTAACTTACCGGGCTGGTTTAAAATATGCATTAGATGAAAATTCTACTCTTTTTGCAAGTTATGGAACTGGAAATCGTCCAAAGGTTCCCCAATTTACATCAACAGGTGAAAAACAAACTCTTGATGCAGAAACTGTCAACAGCTACGATCTTGGATTTAAAACCGTCATTCATCAGCGTATCTGGTTTGACCTTGGTGTTTTTTACTACCTCTATACGAATTTCCAATCTTATGCCTGGATAGCAGATGCAAGTACAGGTCAATTTAATTATATCATGATTGATGGAGGGAAAGCCACTGCATATGGCGCTGAAGCAAGTGTAAAATATGAACTTTTCAAGGGATTACAATTTTTTGGAAATTATGCATACATTCACGATCGTTTTGCAGCAAACAACAATAATGGTGATAAACAACAATATGCCAACAATACATTCAGTCTTTCACCAGATCACAGTTTTGCTATTGGATTGAATGCAAGGGTTGGGATTGCCAGAAATGTATATTTATTTGCAATTCCATCCTATTCATACAAAACAAGAATATTTTTTGACGATGCCAATACAATGAGACAGAATGGATACGGTCTGCTGAATTTCAGAGGAGGGATTGAGTATAAAAATGTTTCACTGGCGTTTTGGGGAAGTAACCTGTTAAAAGAAAAATACATTATCAGCGCCGGAAACACCGGTAGCTTATTCGGAGATCCGACACAAATTCCTGGAGCACCTGTAATGTTTGGCACAAAAATTAGCTGGAAATTTTAATCACGGAATCAAAAAACTAATATTCTCAACTAAAGAAGTTGTCTGCTATTTGAGATTTTTAACCTTTATTTAACATACATTTTTTTAAATTGCGAAACTTAACAAATAACTGAATATTACTCCAATGAGCAAAACCACCATCATAACAGGGATAACCGCCATAGTTTTTACTGCGGTATTCTCATGGTGGATTTTTGCCGTACCTTCGTACTCTACTCCTGAGAGGATCCCTGGAATGGATAACAGACCTCCTTTAAAGCCAATGTCCGATATAGTTAATATTGGGGAGAATTTCGATTCTCTCGGACAAATGGATGAGGTATTGACAGGAAGCTGGCCTCATTTCAGAGGTACTGATTTTGACAATATCAGCAAGGATCCGACCGCGCTGGCAGAATCATGGGATACCTCCGGGCCCCGGATCGTATGGAAGACTACTCTTGGTGAAGGTTATTCCGGGCCGGCAGTGCTGAATGGCCGTGTATACATTCTCGATTACAACGAAAAAAGAAAAGCAGATATGCTAAGGTGTTTTTCCCTTTCCTCCGGAAAAGAAATATGGAGAAGGTGGTACAAGGTCGAAATGAAGAGAAATCATGGTTATTCCAGAACAATACCTTCTGTAACCGATAAATATGTTGTCACAATAGGTCCCAGGAGCCACGTAATGTGTTTGGATCCGATTTCAGGAAAATTGCTCTGGAAACACGATCTGGAAAGAGAATTCGGTATCCCCGGATCTGCAAAGGGAAGAATAACTCCTGACTTTTATACAGGGCAGTGCCCCCTTATCGACAACGATATGGCTATAATTGCCCCCGGTGGAAAAGCGATAATGATAGGTGTAGATTGCAAAACAGGAAAGATTATATGGCAGACGCCAAACCCCGATTCTCTCAGGATGTCACATTCATCAATAATGCCGATGAATATCTTTGGAAAGAAAATGTATGTCTATAATGCTGTTGGCGGAGTATGTGGTGTTTCGGCAGAAGGTGTTGACAGGGGAACCATCCTTTGGAGGACACTTGATTGGAGCCCTGCTACAGTTGCTGCTTCACCTCTTTATCTTGGCAATAATGAGATTGCCGTCCTTGGAAGCTACGGAGCAGGAGGCGCAAAAATAAAGATCAGTAAAACATCTGCCGGATTTGAAGCTTCAGTAACAGATGCTCATAAGGCAACAGAAGGACTGGCTAGCGATCAGCAAACACCGATACTTAAAGATGGCTATATATGGTCGGTAATGCCGGAAAACGCGGGTATCCTAAAAAAACAACTTGTATGTTACCCATCTTCTGATGTTTTGCATCCGGTATGGACAAGTGGCAAGGAAAGCAGGTTTGGAAGAGGCCTGGGACCATATATCATGAGCGGGCAAAAGTTGTATCTTCTCGATGATGATGGGAAACTATATCTGTTTAAAATAGGAAAGAATTCTGCTACCCTGGTCTCAAGCAAGGTTATCCTCAATGGAACTGAAGCATGGGGCCCGATGGCCATAGCTGGTAAATACCTTATTATGAGGGATTCAAGGAATTTGGTCTGTCTTGATATTGGCGCAAAAACTGAATGAAATGGATAAAAAAGTTGCATCAGGATTAATAATCCTTATCATATTGCTTTTTCTGGGGTACATCATCTACGATGTTGCTTTCAGAAAAGAAGAGAACGTGGCTGAGAGTTCAAATACAGTAATCCCTGAAATTGCTGATTCATGGAAAATCACCTCTACAATCGATCCTGCATCAGGTAAGGTTGAATCAGTAGGGATTATTAAAAATGGCAATGTGGTAATTGGTGGTGACAGCTTTGTTGCATGCTATGATCCTGAATTGAGAATGCTGTGGAACAATAAAACTGATAAACCAGTTACGGCAATATCAACTTCAGGAGATACGATCTTTACCGCTACAACTGAGACTATACGATTGCTTAATTCTGAAGGAAGAAAAATTGGAGAATGGGGTCCGTTTGAGGATAGTGCAATGATCACCTCCCTATCAGCAAACAAATCATTCGTGGTATTTGCTGACGCCGGTAATAAAGTATTAATGGTCCTTGATAAAAAAGGGAATCTTAAATCGATGATCGGGAAAAGCGGAGAGCCTTTTATCTTACCAAGCCCGTATTTTGATGTAGCTATTGATGCTGCAAACTTCATTTATGTGGCAAATACAGGAAAACACCGTATTGAAAAAAGGAAGATTGACGGAACTATGATTGAACAATTTGGTGGAACCGGAACAGCTCCTGAGTTTTACTGCGGTTGCTGCAACCCGGCTCACTTTACCCTTTTTCCAGGAGGATTCATCACTGCTGAAAAAGGAATTAACCGGATAAAGATCCTGAATAGTAAAGGAGAATTCGTGGAATTCATTTCATCAGTTAACAAGTTTACTCCATCGATTCCTATTGATGTGGCTTCATTGGATGGCAAAATAATATATGGTGCAAATCCTGCTGATTCGAAAGTTTATGTTTTCAATAAAAAATAGAAATAATGAAAAGGGGCAAATTCATTAAACAATTTATAAGGTACCTGCTTTTCGGCCTTTTAGCACTGATTGCAGTTGCAATGGGAAACAGGATCGTCAGTAATTCTGACTGTAACTCATGTCCCGGCAATGGATTATGCTCAGGAGAACAGGATTGTTTTAAATATTTATCTCGTAAAGATGGGAAACGATAAGAATAAATATCAGTCAAGAAGAGATTTCGTGAGGACTGCCGGCAAAATACTTGTGGCCTCACCTCTGCTTGTCCTTCCTGTTCTGCTGGTAAGGAAGACAAATGTTAAGGGATACGTCTGGCAGATCGATCCCTACAAATGCACTCAATGCGGACAGTGTAAAACTAATTGCGTCCTCACCCCTTCTGCTTCAAAATGTACACATGCTTTTAAAATGTGCGGTTATTGCGACCTCTGTGGTGGATTCCTGCGACAGGGTGCCAAGACAATCAGTACAGCTGCTGAGAACCAGCTGTGTCCGACCGGGGCTATTAAAAGAAGGTTTATTGAAGAGCCCTATTTCGAGTATACAATTGACGAGAAACTTTGCGACGGTTGTGCAAAATGTGTAAAGGGATGCGGCGATTTTGGAAATGGATCGCTGTATATGCAGATAAGACACGATATCTGTGTGAACTGCAATGAATGCTCCATAGCACGAACTTGTCCGTCAAATGCCGTTATAAGGGTACCTGCAGATCAGCCATATATAAGAAAAACCTGAAAAGTTGAAAAAGTATCTTCCATATATATTAGTTGCAGTTTTGCTGATCTGTCATTCGGTGACCTACTCCCAGGAACGCCAGCAGCAGCAACGGTTCCCCCGACCGGAATTTGAATCGGGTTACCAGACACCAACCCACCAGCTTCTGAACCAGCGTGGGCCAATGTGGGAATATGCTGATGTGGCTGTTCTTATCGCTGCACTCAGCATTACATCGTGGCTCGCGATAAAGAAGAGATCCAGAAAAGGAATAATATGGATGTCGGTTTTCTCTCTTGCCTATTTCGGCTTTTACAGACAGGGATGCATATGTTCGATTGGTTCCGTGCAGAATATTTCACTTGCACTTTTTAACAATAATTACTCGATTCCGCTTTCTGCAATATTATTTTTCATAATCCCGCTAGTCTTTGCCCTTCTTTATGGCAGGGTATTCTGTGCCGGAGTGTGCCCTCTTGGTGCAATCCAGGAACTGACAGGGTTCAGACCTGTCAGAATTCATAAGAGTGTTGAAGCGGTTCTTGCCTCAATCCCATTCGTATATCTTGGACTATCGATTCTTTTTGCCGCAACCCAAAGTCAGTTCGTCATCTGCAGGTATGACCCCTTCGTAGGCATTTTCAGACTCAACGCACCCTTTACAATGATAATATTCGGCGTACTTCTGCTTGTTGTCGGGATATTCGTAAACCGCCCTTATTGCAGATATCTCTGCCCCTATGGGGTCCTTCTGAATATTTTTTCGAGGTTTTCAGGGAAGCATCTTACCATAACACCTGCGGAGTGCACTAACTGCAGGCTCTGCGAAGAATGCTGCCCGTACGATGCTATACTTCCTTCTGACGATCTGAAAAAAACAGAACCGAAAGAAACTTCAAGAAAAAGATTCATTCTCTATTTGATGCTAATCCCTGTTATGACTGTTGCAGGCGCATTCCTTCTATATAACCTCTCTCCTGCACTATCAGCCGTCAACAGTAATGTAAGGCTGGCCAGGGAAATAAGGCTGGAGAAGGAAAGAGGAGTTCCGGCATTGTCAAAGGCCGCGGCAGCCTTTAAGGAATCAGGAAAAACCGAAGAACAGCTTTTCACTGAAGAATCATTAATACTGGGAAGATTCAGGAAAGGAACTCCATGGGTCGGAATGTTCCTGGGATTATCCCTTGGCGCAGGCCTTTTCAGTCTGACAATCAGGAAAACCCGAACCGAATATAAGCCGAACCAGGGAAAATGTTTCAGCTGTGGCAAATGCTTTGAATATTGTCCAATAGAGCCAAAAATATCAAAATGAAATTATCGGATAAAGACATAAAAATTTTAAGTGGTGTAAGCCAGGTCGCTGCTATTTTTACGCTTATTGTCGCAGTCACAATGATACTCGGACTTATTCAGCTTAAAGTGGTGAAACCTCTCGACAGTCAATCTCTTGCTTCAATAAAAGAACAATACGACAAGGATCCATCAGACAAGAATATAGCTGAAGAGGTCAGAGCTATGGACCTTATGGCGCGCCGTGCTTATTTTTCATCACGCTGGCAGGTCGAGACAGGTTCTTACCTTCTTATTGCAGGGGCATTAATTTTTGTTCTCACACGACGATTAATTGCAGGATCTGAGAAGCCTGAACCTGCTTTTTCATCTGAGAAACCAGATATTGTCAGCCAGAAGAAGAAATATAGGGTATACCTGATCTCAGCAGCTGCATTTATTACAGTTGTAGCAATAATCTCTTCATTTATGCTCAGGGGTTCACTTCCTGAAACGGGAGTCAAGGTTGCAGAGGTCGGACAAAACACCAAAGAAGTTAAAAATATCGGGCCTGCTGCTATGCTGGCAGGAAGTACTAATTACCCATTCTTCAGGGGTGAAGGATCGAGGGGAATAGCAGGCGGAACAGGATATCCGGTTGAATGGAACGGGAAGGACGGAAAGAACATTAAGTGGAAAATTCCTGTGCCGGGTCACGGGAAAAATTCACCGGTTATCTGGGGCAACAAGCTTTTTCTGACAGGAATAAGAGCAGGAATACTGGAAGTATACTGCATCGACAAAATAAAAGGAGAAATTCTCTGGACAGCATCTGCCTCTGATTTTCCCGGAGCATCGAAAGAAATACCGGAGAGCGACCCGGAAGCCGGGATGGCTGTTCCTACCGCTGCAGTTAATGGTGAAGTGGTTTGTGCAATATTCGGTAATGGTAACCTGATTTGTTTAGACTTAGATGGCAAGAGGCTTTGGGGTAAAAATATAGGAGTACCGAAGAGTGCATATGGTTATGCAGCATCTCTTCTTATTTATGGTAAAATATTGATAGTTCAGTACGACAGCGACGCAAAGATCGCAATCAAGGGTTTTGATCTTTCCAGCGGAGAACAGAAATGGGAAACACCCCGGACAGGCAGACCTGTATGGGCTTCTCCTGTTTTAGCAAGTATTGATGGTCAGACTCAGGTTATAATAAATGGAAACCCAAATGTATCATCCTACGATCCCACAACCGGTGCTGAGCTTTGGAGTCAACCAGGGGTTTCAGGAGATGTTGCTCCATCTCCGGCAGTAAACAGCAGGTTTGTTTATGTGGTTACTGATTATGCAAAGCTGATTGCCCTAAAGCCCGGGAAAACCGGATCCACAGTGTGGGAGGACAATACCTTCACTCCTGATGCCTCAAGTCCGGTGGCTAATGACCAGTTCCTGTTCCTTACAACCGGAAATGGAGATGCCGTCTGCTACAATGCTCAAAAGGGCGATACTCTCTGGTCACATTACTTCAATAATCCTTTCTATGCATCGCCAATAATCTGTGATGATAAGTTATGGATGATTGACAGGCAAGGGATAATGCATGTTGCCGATGCTACGGGGAAATTCAAACTTCTTGCTGAATCACCACTTGGCGAAAATTCCGACAGCTCACCTGCATTTTCTGACGGCAGGATATATCTGAGGGGAAAGGATAATTTATTTTGTATAGCAAAGGATTGAAAAACAAGGAAGAAAATACTATAAAGGAGTGCAACTGCACTGAAAGTGATCTGACCACTGTAATTAATGTGGTTGAGGAAGTTGTTGCGTTTACAGGAAAGGAAAAGGATAAAGTGATCCCGATCCTGCAGGAGGTTCAGAAGAGACTCAATTATATACCTTCCGAGGCGCTTAAACATATATGTAAGATCACTGAGATTACACCTGGTCAGATATCAGGTGTTTCAACATTTTATTCTCAGTTCAGGCATATTCCGGCTGGGAGACATATTATAAAGATCTGTCAGGGAACTGCCTGTCATGTAAAAGGAGCAAACCTTGTCTCCGATGCATTCAGAAGGGAACTGAAACTGGAACCGGATTCAGGCAATACTTCCGATATGCTTTTCTCTGTTGAGGAAGTAGCCTGTCTTGGATGCTGTACACTTGCTCCCGTTGTACAGATCGACGACAAGACATACGGACATGTCAGCCCTGCCGGGGTCGACATGGTAATTGCCGATTTTCTCCATCAAGTATCCTCCAGAAAAAAGAGTACAGAATTAAAGAACCAATCATCGGTAGCTTCCGAAATCAGGATCGGACTTGGGTCTTGCTGTGTTGCAGGAGGCAGCAGGGAGATCCTCTCCGAGATTATTGATATCAGACATAAATATGACCTTGATGTTGCCCTGAAGCCAGTCGGATGTGTGGGAGTTTGCAACCAGACTCCTCTTATGGAAATAATCACCGGAGGCAACTCTGTTTCAAGATATACAAATGTCAGAAAGGATCAGGTGGAGGATATAATCCTCAAGCATATTATGCCACGTTCCGTAAATAAAAAGCTGAAATTCAGGATAAATGACCTTGTTGATACATTTGTGAATGACAGTAAACTACTGAATCCTGCCCTGGTTCCTCAGGAAAAAAGAGAAGAGATACTTATCAGCTTCCTTCAGAATCAGCTGCATATTGCTACAGAAAAGAGCGGGACTATGTCACCTGAATCCCTCGACGAATATTTGCTTTTTGATGGATTCAGTGCCTTTAATAAATGCCTTCTGTTCAGCGACAAAAGTGAGCTCATAAACATCATCAGGGAAAGCGGATTAAGAGGTCGTGGAGGTGCAGGTTTTCCAACAGGAAAGAAATGGGAAATATTCAGAAATTCCGTGGGTGACAGAAAGTATGTTGTATGCAATGGAGATGAAGGAGACCCTGGCGCATTTATGGACCGAATGCTCCTGGAATCATTTCCATTCAGGATAATCGAAGGGATGCTGATAGCCGGCCTTGCTACTGGTGCTGAGAATGGAATTTTTTATATCAGGGCAGAATACCCTCTTGCTGTCTTAAGGATCAGGAATGCAATCAATTTATGCAGGAAGGACGGCCTGATAGGTGATAACATAAAAGGCACAGGGTTTTCCTTCAATATTTCAATATTCGAAGGCGCAGGGGCATTTGTGTGTGGCGAGGAGACTGCCCTTATAGCATCAATGGAAGGGAAACGCGGAACTCCCCATCTCAGGCCTCCTTTCCCTGCAATTAGAGGATTCAGGGAGGCTCCGACCCTGGTAAATAATGTTGAAACATTATCCCTGGTTTCATGGATAATAAACCACGGGGCCGAAGAATTTAAGAAGATTGGTACATCTAAAAGCAAGGGGACCAAGGTTTTTGCTCTTGCAGGTAAAGTGGCAAGAGGTGGCCTTATCGAAGTTGCAATGGGAACTACTATTCGTGAAATAGTAGAGAATATCGGAAACGGTGTTGCCCCGGGAAGAAAATTTAAGGCAGTCCAGATTGGCGGACCTTCCGGCGGATGCATACCCGAGAGTCTTGCTGATACTCCAATAGATTATGAAGAGCTGATAAAGCTGGGTGCTATGATGGGATCAGGCGGTCTGGTAGTGCTTGATGATGCAGATTGTATGGTCGACATGGCCAAGTACTTTCTTACATTCACGCATCAGCAATCATGCGGTAAGTGTACATTCTGCAGGGTCGGTACCAAAAAAATGCTCGATATCCTGGAACGTCTGAGTATGGGCAAGGCAACTTCTGCTGAACTGGATGAACTGGAATCCCTATGTACTTCAGTTGCAAAAGGAAGCCTGTGCGGTCTTGGAAAATCAGCACCAAATCCGGTTATTACCGGTCTCAGATATTTCCGCGAGGAGTATGAGGAACATACAAAAGGCATATGCAGGGCAAAGAAATGTCAATCGCTTGTGAAATATGTGATTTCTGAAAAATGTACAGGATGCACAAAATGTTCCCAGGAATGCCCGGTAAATGCAATTGCCTTCAAACCGTACGAGAGACATGAAATTGATCAGAAGCTTTGCACTAAATGTGATAACTGCAGGATTGTATGTCCGGAAAATGCTGTTGAAATAGTGAATATAAATGCCACAACTTAATATAGATAATAAAGAGGTTACAACTGCGGCCGGATCAACTATCCTGGAAGCCGCAAAATCTTTGGGGATATATATACCTACGCTTTGCCACAGCGACGGGGTTGAGCATTATACTTCGTGCATGGTATGTATGGTAAAAGACCGGGTAACCGGAAAATTTCTGCCTTCCTGCACTGCCCAGGCTATGGATGGAATGGATATAGATACTACAAGCGATGAGGTAATTGGTCTGCGAAAAAAATCCGTTGAGCTGCTTCTCTCAGAACACCGTGCCGACTGTGAAGCACCCTGTCATTTAGTATGCCCGGCTGGTTACAATATACCTTTGCTAAACAGGCTTATTGCATCCGGAAATTTTATTAAAGCCACTGCTCTGTCAGATGACCAGACCAAAAATGAGCCACTCTGGTGCATAAACTGCCCTGGCTATTGCCAGAACGCGTGCCGCAGGAAAAAGGTAGATACAGAAATATCAATAAAAAATCTTCAAATCTATATATCATATCCTGAGAATAAATCTGGCAACAATCCGGAAGTCACCGGTAGCCAGCAAGAGAAAATACCTGCAAGACCTACCAGAAAAAATAAAAGGTTTACCTCCCTTACTGGTAAAATGACTGATAATGAATTGAATGAGTGGCTCAAGGAATGCGAGGTTGATAATAAACGCTTCTCAGCTATTTCTGATATTGAATCTGCAAGACATGAGGCATCAGCATGCATGCATTGTGATTGCAGAGCTTCAGAAAACTGTGATCTCAGGGAGCTAGGAGAGAAACTTGCACTGAAGAATCCGTCTGGGAAACTGGTAAATTCGGTGGCAGTCAAAAAAATCAACAGAAAAGCGAACCTTATCTTTGAAAATGCAAAATGTATAAAATGCGGCTTATGTGTAAGACTTTGTGAAGACAGTACAACTGAACCTGCACTATGTTTTATAAACAGGGGATTTGTAACCATTTTGTCCGAACCGCTTACAAATAGCTTTGAAGATGTGCTTAAAAGCAAGACAAAAGAATGTATTGAAATATGTCCCACAGGAGCCTTATCATGGTTTAAATCTGACCCTGCTAATGAAATTAAGCTTTAAGATATTACTTTTTCTCCTGCTGAATTCAGGTGTTATTTTCTCCCAGAGTCCGGATTGGTCTATTTTTCGTGGAAAATCAGATCTTTCAGGAAACTCTGAATGGCCACTTCCCTCCAATCCGAAGTTGTTATGGAGCCTGAATTCAGGCTCAGCAACAAAATCCTCACCTGTAATAAGCGATGGTCTTATCTATTTCGGAACAGACAAGGGATCTCTTGTTGCGTGCGATACTGAAGGCAAGCTCGCCTGGAAAACAGCTGCCGGCGATCCGATAGAAGCCCCTCCCCTGGTATCAGACAATAATGTTATTTACAGCACATCTGAAGGCATACTTTATGCTGCAAATAAAAAAACCGGAAAGATTGTATGGTCATATAAAACAGACAATCAGATAGTTGGATCAGCAAATATCTGGAAATCAGGAAACTCATCCGGTATTATTGTTGGAAGCTATGATTATTACCTTCATTGTATTAATCCATCTACAGGGAAAATGCTCTGGAGAGTTGAAACAGAAAACTATATTAACGGTACACCCGCAATATTAAACGGTAAAATTATATTCGGTGGATGCGATGGAATGTTAAGAGTTATTGATCCGCTTACAGGCAAACAAAAAGACACCATTAATATCGGGGTTTATATTGCCTCCTCTCCTGCACTTGCAGGTAATATGGCATATTTCGGGGATTACGACGGAACAAAATACTGTGTAAATATTGCCACAAAAAAAATTGTATGGGAGATTCCGGGAGCTGATGATTCAGGTTCAATTTTGGCGATCCCGGCTATAGGCAACAATTCAGTTGTAATAGGAAGTGAGGATAAATATCTTTATTGTTACAACTCTTCCGATGGAAAGTTGTTATGGAAATACAGGACTAACGGAAGAATATTAGGTTCTGCAGTTTTGTCATCAACAAAAGTTCTTTTTACGGGTATGGATGGATATGTTTATATTCTGGGTTTAGCTGATGGTAAGAAGATCTGGAGCTTTAATACAGGGACCCCTGTTAGCAGCTCACCGGCTGTAGTCGACGGAAAATTCTATATTCTGACGGAGGACGGACGTTTGATGGCCTTTGGTATTAAGTAGTCGCTCGAAAATCAATTTAATTACCCCAGCCCCAAGGGGAGTAAATTGATTTTCTTAGCACCCCCTGGGGCCGGGGTAAACGAAGAAAATCAATGCGGTTTGTTACGAGAGGTTTATAGAGAATATTACATAATATGAAAATTGTTTATCTGATAACAGGTTCAGGAGGTTCATTTTATTGCGGAAACTGTTACCGCGATATGATATATCTGAGAGCTATTCGGAAAGTTCCGGGTATAAATGCTTCTGCAATACCTTTGTATCTTCCTCCCGATGATACAAATACTGAGACCGGAATGGATAAGAATGTCTTCTTTGGAGCTATCTCAATGTATCTTAGAGAAAAAGTCCCGTTCCTTAAAAACATGCCTGTTTTCTTTGATAAAATAGTTGATTCAGGCCCAATGCTCAAAATGGCTGCCAGGAGAGCAGGTACCACGCGTACTGAAGGACTTGAAGAGATGACTCTGAATATGATCAGGGGAGAAAATGCCTTTCCGGAAAAAGAACTTCAGCGGCTGGTGGATTATCTGTGCCGTGACGGGAAACCGGATATCATTCATCTTTCAAATGCTCTTATAATAGGATTGGCCCGAAGAATTAAGAAAAAGATGGATGTCAAAGTAGTCTGTTCTCTTTTAAATGAAGATGACTGGATAGATGAGATGGCAGAGCCTTATCAGTCGCGAGCATGGAAACTTATCTCAAAAGAAGCACCAAATGTCGATAATTTTCTAACTCCCAGCACTTATTTTAAAGAACTATTCATAGCCAAAACAGGAATCCCGGGAAATAATTTTCATGTTGTTCCGCTAGGTTTTGATCCGGGTGACCTGGCAAAAATTGAAAATAATTCAATATGGCCTTCCATCGGATATTTCTGCAGGCTTAGTTATCAAAATGGGTTCGACAAGCTGGTAGATGCTTTTATTGAACTGAAGAAAGGGAATGATCTGCCCGGACTGACTCTTCATGTTTCGGGAGGATTTACAAGTGACGATAAGCCATTTATCGCTGATCAGATAAGGAAAGTAAAGGCTAACGGGTTGAAAAGTCATATCAGGATTTATCCTGAATTTCACGGTGACAGCAAAGAGAAGTTTTTCAGCAGTATAGATGTCATGAGTGTACCTGTAAGAAAACATGATGGTTACGGATTATATATCCTTGAATCTAATTCTGCAGGTGTTCCAGTCGTTCAGCCTGCAACCGGAGGATTTCCTGAAATAGTCTCAAAAACACTTGGTGGGATTATTTACTCGCCTGACTACGTTTCAGAGTTGTCAGCGAACCTCCTGAAATTATTAAAAGATAATGACTTACGTTACAGGCTCGGAAAACAGGGGAAAGAAAAGGTCTTAACTGAACTTTCGCTAGAAAAAATGGCGGAAGGGTTGTCAAAGGTTTATAATTCGCTAATGGGCTGACCCCTGCTGAAATATTTCTTAGGATCGGGAAGGTGTAATGAACAATCTACTTCGATTAATATTTAAATGAGCTGTATGCTGTCAATAAAAAACATATCAAAGTCATTCAAACAGAGAGGTACTGTTCTTGATAATCTCTGTCTTGAAGTGGAAGCAGGTGAAACAATATCTATTATGGGTCCATCTGGTTCGGGAAAAACGACACTTATGAATATCATCGGGCTACTCGACAAACCTGATTCTGGTGATATTTTTTTCAAAGGTGGATCAATTGCAAATTTTTCTGAATCTGAATCGGCCGCATACCGAAACCTGAACATTGGTTTTGTTTTTCAGGACCACCTGCTTCTGCCTTATATGAACATTCATCAGAATATTTTTTTACCTATGCTAGCAACGAAACATTCAAAAATACGATTATCAGATAAAAAGCTATATATTAATGAGTTAATGATACGAGCGGGCATTTATGATCTTAAAAACAAGTACCCGTCGCAGATTTCCGGCGGAGAGGCTCAAAGAGTTGCTCTGGTCCGGGCCCTTGTTAATAAACCATCGATACTTCTTGCCGATGAGCCAACAGGATCGCTGGATGCAAAAAATGCAGAATCGATGGGAGAACTTCTTCTTGAAATGAACAAAGAGTACAGTATGACCTTAATTCTGGCAACTCACTCAATTGACATTGCGAATAAAATGTCGAAGAAATTGCATCTGGTTGACGGGAAATTAATATCGGAATAGGATTAGTAAAATGCAGGGTATATTCAAAACAATATTCCAGTCTTTAAGATTTTATAAGAAACCGGTACTGTATCAGATTTTAATTATCGTATTGCTGTCAGCTGTAATCACCGGTTCATTGCTGACTGGTGAATCTGTAAGGCAAAGTCTTAAAAAAACAGCTTCGGAGAGTCTAGGAAATACCGGTATTCTGATTAGTTCAGGAAACAGGTTCTTTTCCCCGGATCTTATTCAGAGATTGAGAAACAGGTCCAAAATTTCATGTACAGGTATAGTCGAATTGACAGGATATTGCCAGAATCTTAAATCACAGAAGGGAGCTGTCAATGCTCATATCTATGGTGTAACCAGAGACTTTTTTGCATTTCACGGAGGTGATTCTCTTAGTTTAAAACCAGGAGAAGTGGCAGTAAACAAAAAACTTGCTGAATATCTAGGGATAAAATTGGACGATGAAATAGTTATTCGTTATTCACAAATAACTGAAATACCTGCAGATGCTCCATTTGCCCCGGACAGGAAGGTAAACTCTGTGGTGATGAAGATAGGCGCAATTCTCGGACCTGAAAGCGCTGGGAATTTCTCTCTTTTAATAAGCCAGATAACTCCATTGAATATTTTCATGAATTTGAATGATCTTGAAGATAATGGTCTTAAGATGAACAGAATACTGGTCAAAAAAGATTATAAAAAGACATTAAATACTTTATACGACGTATTCAAAAACACCCTTACGCTGTCAGATATCGGTTTTAAAATCCGCACTGTTAAGAAAACGGGAGAGAATGAACTTGTATCCGACAGAGTATTCATTGACGGTACAATTGCTGATGAGATATCAAAACTGTTACCTTCCTCGGCTCGTGTTTTAACATATATGGGTAATCATTTTAGTTCTGGAGAAAGATCCACACCTTATTCATTTATCTCTGGATTGCCATCAGTTCTTTATCCTGAGATTGCTTCTGGCAACGGCATGATATTAAACAGATGGATGGCGAATGATCTCGGAGTAAAAGAAGGTGATGCAGTTAAGCTATTTTGGTATTCACCCGATTCTTTGAATAAATTAATAGAAATAAACAACAACTTTATTGTCAAGCGGATTGTCGAAATGACCGGGATATGGTCTGATTCACTCCTCATGCCCGACTTTCCGGGAATATCAGGAAAAGAATCTTGCACGGATTGGGATGCTGGTGTACCAATAAAAATGCATGAAATCCGCAAAAAAGACGAAGACTATTGGAGCAGATACAGAGGGACTCCAAAAGCATTCATCAACTATGAAAAAGCGAGAGAATTGTGGGGAAATAATTTCGGTCCGGCAACGTCTGTTCGCTTTCCTGTTGCTTTAAAAGCAAAAGAGATTGAAAATAAACTTAACGGATCGCTCGATCCATATAAGGTTGGTTTTACCATTACAGACATACAGGATCAATCATTAAAAGCATCAGAAAACAGTGTCGATTTTGGCACTCTTTTCCTCAGTCTTGGGTTTTTCCTTATCCTGGCTTCACTTATCCTTTTGTCATTTTCAACCTCTTCATATTTTGATTCGAAACGTGGTCACATTAATACTTTATATGCTCTTGGATTTAATAATAACTGGATAGCCAGATTATTGTTTTTCGAGTCAGCACTTATAAGTCTGGCGGGTTGCATGATCGGAGCTTTTTCAGGCTATTTTGCCGATGTCTTAGTAACCAGGGCGCTGAATACTGTATGGAATGGAGCTGTGCAAACTAATACACTTCAGGCCTATTTCAATCTGCTTCCGATTTTTTCAGGATTTGTTGTAACACTATTGACCATCATGGTGCTGATGATGATTAAGATCAAGCGTTACCTGAAAGATCTTCATAGAAAAGAAAAGAAAAGATATATGATTCACCATGATAATAAAAATTTAATATTTTTATCTATTTCATCGTTTATAACAATTTCATTATTAATACTTTCTATCTTGTTACAGGAAGAGAGATTATTTTTTTCTTTTGCGTCCGGAACATCACTATTATTGACTTTAATTTTTTTATGGCGACAATATTATCTGGGCATAAATAAGAGAGTTCAGGGAAGAACAGAAACCAGTAGACAATTTTCCCGTCTGTATTATTCATTTAACTCCTCAGGCGCAGTTACTTCAATATTGTTTATTGCTGCGGGAATATTTACAGTTTTTATCACCGAGGTGAACAGGATGAATTTCAATGAGAAATCAGGTAATCGCTCAGGCGGAACTGGCGGATATCTTCTTTGGTGTGAAAATACAATTCCTGTAAAGGAAGATCTGAATAATAATTCTTCAAGAAGATCCCTTGGTCTTGATGATGCAAAACTATCCGGAGTAAGGTTTGTCCAGATGAAAAGATCATCAGGTAATGATGCCAGTTGTCTGAATCTTAATCATATAACTGTTCCACCCCTTTTTGGTATTGATCCAACTGACTTTATTGAAAATAAAGCTTTTTCATTCGCCAGTTCTTTAAAAAAAGAGCGTTTGCTAAATCCATGGCAATACCTGAAAATTTGTCCTCGTAATAATTTTATATATGGTATTGCAGATCAGACTATTCTTGATTGGGGCTTAAAATTAAAAATCGGAGATACATTAGTTTTACGTGCAGAAAACGGGATGCCATTGAAGATAATTCTCGCAGCAGGTTTACAATCTTCTGTTTTCCAGGGAAATGTGTTGATTGGAATGGAAAATTTCTCAAAGTATTACCCTTCAGTTTCGGGAAGTTCAGTTATGCTGGCAGATGGAAAACCGGAGTTGACTGAACTGATCAAAAACACATTGAATGAAAGACTCGAAAATTACGGTTTGAATATAGAAAAAACTAATGACAGGCTGGCTTCGTTTTACAGCGTATCAAATACTTACCTCTCTGTTTTTGCCGTTTTCGGAGCGTTAGGAATGATAATAGGTATTATCGGGCTCGGATTTATACTATTAAGAAACTTTAATCAACGGAAAAAGGAATTCGCATTAATGCTTGCAGTGGGATTTCAGGCTGCAAAAATCAGACGGATGATCATTTCAGAACAACTTCTGATACTATTTGCAGGAGCGTCATCCGGCGTTCTTTCGGCGGTCGTGGCAACTTCAGATTCAATTATAAGTTATGCACAAATCCCATGGGTGTTTATGTCACTTATGATTCTTGCATTAATGATTACAGGCTTAGTAGTTTTAACTATATCTGTGAGATCAGTTACAAGTAATTCATTAACAGGAAGCCTGAAAAAAGATTAAGATTTACGACTCTGTGGGTCACTGTTTTTTCCCGATAGCTATAAGATATTTCTGGGTTCTGAAAATTATCATTCCATCAGTTAATGCCGGAACGCTCATACATATATCATTCATAGGTATCTCAGCAAGAAGTTTAAATGTATCTCCTGCATCTATTATATAGACAGTCCCTTCTTCATCAACAATATAGATTTTTCCATCAGATGCGACAGGTGAAGAAATAAAACTTTTTGTTTTTCCGAGCTTTGCATTGTAAATCTCTTTTCCTGTAAGTGGATCAAGACACGTTACAGTCCCATTCCAGTTAAAATTATACAGATGGTTTTTATAGAGTAACAATGTATGCATATAAGAACCTCCTCTGGGAAGACTCCATTTTATATATTCATTCGATGTTTCGTTTTCCTTGAGAGTTATGTCACCTATGGCATTGTTTTTTACAGCAATTATCGGAGAGTATTTTCCATGTGCACTGTTAAAATAGATGAGATCATTTCCTGCAATGGGTGTCGGTATTTGAATATCCCCACCACCAGACATCTTCCAGACTTCTTTTCCTGTCTCGAGATCGTATCCCCCGCGGTTTTTATATCCATTTAGTGCTATATAAGTTTTTCCTGCATAAGTGTAAATATTAGGAGTACACCATCCGGGATATTCATCACGCTGGGTCTTCCATATTTCGTTTCCCGTTTTTACTTCATACGCTGCCACAAACGAGTTTTCAAGAACATCACATTGTATAATAAGCTTCCCATTATAAATAATCGGTGAACTGGCAAATTCCCATTCCGCGGATTTCATCACAACCCACACTGATTTCAGCAACCCAAAACTTTTCTTCCACAAAAGCTTTCCATTCATATCATAACAGAAAAGGCCTTCTGAGCCAAAAAAAGCAACTACGTATTTCCCATCTGTAGCCACTGAAGTATTCGCATGAGTCGATTTTGGATGCCGTTTTATTGCTGGAATTCCTTTACATGAGGTCTGTTCCCAGATTATCTTCCCTGAGTTTTTATCAATACAGTATACTTTCCATTCATGAACTGAAGAATCTCTGACGGGTGTAACATCACCATATAATCCTGGCTTATATCCTGCCTTGTCTGCCTCGCTAATAGCAGTGGTAATAAATATCTTGTTATCCCAAATGACAGGACTCGAAAGACCTAGTCCCGGGATTTCGGTTTTCCACCGTACATTGGTCATGGTCCTCAGATCAAATGAATCGGGAAGGTTGGCATTATCCAGAACTCCTGAAGAAAATTTTCCACGGTATGATGTCCATTGCCTGTCGGGATTTACCTGGCATGAAACTTTGCAGATTGAAAGTGCTAAAAATGTGCTGATAAATATGAGAGCCAGATTTCTATTCATTGGTCAGAGTATAAAGAATATCAATTATTTATTTCCTACTGCAATAAGATATTTCTGAGTTCTGAAAAATATCATGCTATCAGTTATTGAAGGTGCTGTTAGACATATATCCTTCATTGGTACCTCGGCGAGTTGATTAAATGAAACACCATCCCGGATAATGTAGATTGTTCCTTGTTCGTCGACAATATACAGCTTGCCATCTGAAGCAACCGGAGAAGCGATAAAGCTTTGGGAAGTACCCAGTTTTGCATGGTAGAGCTCTTTCCCTGTAGCTGAATCATAGCAGACAACAGTCCCGTTCCAGTTAACATTATAAAGATGATCTCTATATAAAAGCAATGTGTGAATATATGATCCGCCACGCGGAATGCTCCACTTAACGTATTCATTTGGAACTCCCGTTGGTTTAAGTGTAATATCACCTGCAGCAGAAGTCTTAATTGCGAATATTGGTGAAGAAGGACCGTGTGCGCTGTTGAAGAATATCAGGTCCTTACCCATAACCGGAGTTGGAATAGGGACGTCTCCTCCACCTGACATTCTCCATATTTCTTTGCCTGTTTCAAAATCATATCCTCCGCGATGTTTATACCCATTTACAGCGATTCTTACCTTTTCCCCGTCTTTATAAATATTTGGTGTACACCATCCGGGATATTCATCCCTGTTGGTTTTCCATAATTCCTTACCTGTTTTCAGATCAAAGGCGGCCAGGAAAGAATTTTCCAGTACATCGCATTGAATAATCAATACACCATTATATATTATTGGTGAACTGGCAAACTCCCACTCCGCTGCCGGATAATCAAAAGCAACAGATTTAAGCACACCAAAATTCTTCTTCCAGATAAGATTTCCATTATAATCATAACAATACAATCCTTCTGATCCGAAAAAAGCCACCGCATATTTGCCATCCGTAGCCATGGAAGCATTTGCATGTGTTGATTTCGGATGTCGTCTTATTTTAGGAATCCCTGTAAATGCTATCCTTTCCCAGATTGGCTTTCCTGAATTTTTATCAATACAGATGACTTTCCAATCGTGAACAGAACTATCGGCAACCGGCATGCCGTCGCCGTAAATACCTGTTTTTATCCCATCTTTATCTGAACTGCTTAAAGCAGTTGTAATAAATATTTTATCACCCCAGATGACCGGACTTGACAATCCTAAACCGGGTATCGGGATTTTCCACCTGATATTAACCATTTTTTGAAAGTCAAATGATTCGGGAATGTTTGCATTATCAAGAACACCCGATGCCATATACCCTCGAAATCCCGGCCATTGCCGCTCCGGTATTAACTGGCCATTTACAGTGAGTGAAATAGATAACAGAATGAAAATTGTTCCAGCTGACCGATAAATTAATTTCATATTTGATATTGAATAGCAGATTTCGGATTATTTTTTATTGACAAGATTACCGTTATTCATCCACAGAGTAACTCTGCCCATTCTGTCGTACGGAGGATAAGCATGCATCCCTCCTGTTACAAAATCTATCTGCCCGTCATTATTGAAGTCAGCCGCCTCGAGAGTAATTAGATGAGTCGGCGAATTGGCGATATTATGCATAACAAATTGCATATTCCCAACATTTTCCAGCCATATAAAACTCTGTGATTCAGGTTTATCCCATAAATTAAAAGCGCTTACGCAAAATATATCCAGTTTACCGTCATTATTAATGTCAACAGGTCGTGCATTATATGCGCCTATAAAATTGCAGATCCTGTGAAATTCAAAATTCAGGTTTCCTTTGTTTTCAAGCCATTGTATTCCATGCCATGGGCGACCCTGTGGAGGTATATAGTCAAAAGCATCGCCATTAGTGTAGAGAATATCATCTTTCCCATCCTTATTCAGATCGCATACATAGATGCTGCTGGAACCGAAATCTTCATTACTCGAACCATAAAGCAGCTTGGATGTAAAATTACCTTTCCCGTCATTTATAAAGCAGTAAATTTCTTCCCATTCCTGGCTTACCAGCGAAATAATATCAAGATCTCCATCTTTGTCAATATCGTCCAGTACAACATTAATGGGACCCGACAGATTCTGTAAAATATGACTCTTGAATTTCCAGTTGCCCAGATTCTCAATCCATCTTGTTTCTCCGTCATCATAGCCAAACTGAGCAACAGCCAGGTCGTTTTTCCCATCACCATTCAGATCCCCTGCCCTTACATCAGATACACGTGCGATCTTATCTGCGACCACATGTTTTATGAAGTGATTAGTTCCGTCATTTTCAAGAATTACTACTGAGCCTATTTTATCATTGCTGGGAAAAAGTAAGCCCAGCACGGCAACCATAATATCATTGTCGCCATCCTTGTCAAAATCGAGTACCTGAACATGAGCTGGTGCATTCAAACCGTCGGCCAGAACAGTTTCCGTGTATACACCTGCCGGATACTGTCTTATCCAATTGATTGAATTGCTTTTACAGTCACAAACAACTATATCCATTAATCCGTCTTTATCAAGATCTACCGCTTGAACATTTGAGATGAGAGGAGGTTCTATAAATGGTTGTCCAACCGGCATCGGCTTGAGAAAATCGATTTTTGCCCCTAACAGGTTGTTCTTTTCTGTAGCAGCAACTTCATCTTTTGCGCCTGTTCTGTTCACAATACGTTTCAAAACAGCACTCCTTGTCATTCCTTTTTGCTTTGCCTGGTAACCGATCAATAAATAAGGAATACCGATGATAAGAAAGAGAATAATAACAAGAAGTATGATGTTTTTGAAGCCTTTTTTTTGTTTGAGATGCGAACGACTTTCTTTTGTCATAATTAGATTTTATTACATAAACAGCACTGAAATCAACTTTGTAAAAATAATCTAAATGTGCTTTATGACTGCATTGCTTTAAAAAAAATTAATTATCATTGAAAATTATTGGATCCTCTCTGGGGAGTTGTGGAAATCAGTTAACATTTGATATTTTCTTAAAATGAAATTTAAAATCAGTCATTTTATTAACCTCTTAATAGTCATTGGTTTTGGATTGGTTCCTGCAATAATATGCCAGTTTTTCATTGAAAAACCAACCAGCCGCCATATTCATATCAGGAGTTTCAGGTATGGGAAGGACCCGTATGTAATAAGATGTAACAGAGGAGATACTCTTCTTTTGACTTTTTCAACAGACGACACCGGACATTCCTTTTTTCTCCAGGAGTTTGACATGGATGTCAAAATCAGCCCTTCGCGCGATGAAGTTACTGTTTTTAAAACAAGTGATCCGTCGAGTAAACCGGTTGTTATGAAAGAAGTGACTCTTATAGCCAGGCATAACGGGATATATAATTACATAGTTTCAAAGAGCAACTACCGCTGCCATGTCTGGTGCGGGCCAATGCATGCTTTTGAACAGGGCAAGCTTATTCTGTTACCTAATACCTTGCTGATATTCAGTCTTGGAAGCCTTATCGGGATATTTTTTATCTGGCTGGTTGCAATTTTAAAAAATGTCAAACAGAAAAACATAAGCGTGGAAGAGAAAGAAGGATATAAAGATTTATTAAAAGGTCATAGTTTTTTCAGGAAATTAATAACCTCCAGGTACACACAGGCAACGCTGACAATTATTACAATGGTAATGATTTATATTGTCATCCTGACTTCTGTTTTCGGCACCAAAGTTTCAGGAAGGAACATAGGAGTATTGCTGATGTGGGCAATATGGTTATTTGCTCTTGTAGCGGTAATTACTCCATTTTTTGGAAGATTCTGGTGCACAATCTGTCCGTTGCCATTTTTCGGTGATCTAATCCAGAGAAAATCATTCTTTAATCCAATTAAAGGCAAAACAAAAATTTATAATAATAAATTTTCGGGTCTGTTCCTGAAATGGCCGGAGTGGTTGAAAAATGACTGGTTAAGATTATTTGTCTTTTTAATTCTCGCAACTTTTTCTACAACTCTGGTTGCAACTCCTTTTGTTTCCGGAGTAACCGTTATTATGCTTATGGTTGTACCAACACTCATGTCAGAGATATGGGAACTGAGAGCATTTTGTCGTTATATGTGTCCCGTAAGCGTCTTTGTAGGACCTTTTTCAAGGATGAGTACATTATCCCTGCGAAATAAATCGCAGGAGGTCTGCGACCAATGCAAACCGCATTATTGTGAGAAAGGAAATACCAGCGGATGGGCTTGTCCGTACGGCCTTAATGTGGGAAAAATTAAGGAAAACTCAGATTGCGGACTTTGTCTGGAATGTCTGAGAAGCTGCTCTTATAATAATGTATCTCTATATGCCCGGCCATTTGCATCGGAAAAAGGATCCAGGAATTTAAGTGAAGGATGGATGACTATGGCAAGTTTTACTATTTCAATAATATATTGTATACTTTACCTGGGACCATGGCCTGTAGTTCGTGATTATGTGAACATTATGGATAAACATAACTGGGGTTTATTCGGGATATATTCTCTGATAATGTGGACATTTGTGCTGGTAATAGTACCCGGGATTATATATTTTCTTTCTTATGCCGGTATACGGCTTTCAAAAAATAGCAGATCTGTGAAACAGGTATTTCTTGAGAACGCGGGTTTCCTCCTTCCTTTTGCTCTTATGAACTGGATAGCTTTTGTAATTCCAATGCTATTCGTAAATGTTACATTTATAAAACAATCGTTATCCGATCCTTTCGGATGGGGATGGGATTTCTTCGGGACCGCGAATACACCATGGCATCAGTTTATACCTCAATATATTCCCTGGCTCCAGGCCCTGGCTGTATTGTCCGGGTTATACCTGAGTTTAAGAAACATCAGAAGATCGGCCATAGTCCGTGAAATGGATCCTAAAAAGACTCTGTTATTTAGTTTACCTATTAGTCTTTTTCTTGCAGGAGTAACTTCACTAATGTTGTTTTTCTTCACAAACTGATGATTGTCTGAATTTTATGCCATTAAATATCACTGTTGAAAAATAAATTTATCTTAATCTGACCATTTGAACATATTAGTCAGAGAGATTGTTATATTTGCAACTTTTTAATTTTATATGAGCAATATAAAATCCGGTTCAGATAAAAGTGATAAAGTCAAGCTGATAATCGAAGCTTCACAAAGACGCTTCGGATTATATGGGATTGAGAAAACGTCGATGCGTGAAATTGCTGATGATCTTAAATTATCAAAAGCGTCACTATATTACTATTTTCCCGATAAAGAGAGCCTTTATAGTGCTGTAGTAAGGAAAGAACAGGCTGAGTTCCTTGATAAGATTTCAGAGAAGATTTTAAGTTTTCACGAACCTGAACAGTTGCTGCTTGAATATGCGAATGCCCGCCTTTCCTATTTCAGAATACTACTGAACCTGAGCAGATTAAGATTCGAAGACTATTCTGATCTTAGACCTGCTTTCAGGGAGACAATACTTCTTTTTAAAGAAAAGGAAAAGGAGATAATTATAAAGATTTTTGAGAAAGGCATGAGTAAAGGAATATTCTATATAAATGATCCCGATTCAACTGCATCTCTTTTTCTCGATTTGCTTAAGGGGCTCAGAATTTCTGTGGTTAATGATAAAAAAACCTTATTCATTGAACAGGAAGAGTTTGGAAAGCTACTCGAGAACACGAATGCTTTTACAAAAATCTTCATAAACGGCTTAAAATTCAAACATTAGAAACAGGACAGTTAACATTTAAATAAATTCAGTACAATTTTATGAAAGAAGAAACAAAAAACAACAGGCTCAGAGTCTACATTCCGTTAGCAATAGTTCTTATTATCGTTATAGCCGGTGCATGGTACTGGTACAGGGATTATTCGATGTACATAACTACCGATGATGCCCATGTGGATGCTGACAATGTAAGTGTAGGATCAAAGATCATGGGAAGATTAGCTTCTGTTTATGCTGATGAAGGGGCTATCGTGAAAAAAGGTACGCTTTTGGCCGACATCGACAGCACCGATCTGGTTGCCCAGAGAAACCAGACACTTGCACTTAGGGTTCAGTCTCAAGCCAACCTGGCCCAGGCGGAAGCTAAATATAGTTCTGATCAGATGGGTATTAAAGTATTGGAAATAAGCCTTGAGCGGGCAAATGAAGATATGACCAGAGCAAAAAAACAATCTGAGGGAGGTGTTATTACCACTGAACAGTTCGATCATATCAAGAAAACATATGAAACTGCATCAGCTCAACTTGAGGCAGCAAAAGCTCAGCTACTGGTTTCAAAATCGATGATTTTAAGTGCATCGGCTTCTGTTGAGACAGCAGGTTCTCAGATTAAAGTTCTGGATGCACAGCTCAGGAATACAAGACTATATGCTCCGGCAGATGGTATTGTTGCCAGACGATGGTTACTTTCCGGTGATGTAGTTCAGCCCAGCCAGTCAGTCTTTACTATTACTATCAGCAAAAACCTCTGGATAATTGCCTTCCTTGAAGAGACAAAAATTTCACGTATTCATACCGGCCAGAATGTAAGGTTCAGCATTGATGCATTTCCCGATTTAAGATTTAAAGGTAAAGTATTTTTGGTCGGGTCAAGCACGGCATCGGTTTTTTCCCTTATACCGGCTAATAATGCTGCCGGCAACTTCACTAAGGTTACCCAGAGAATTCCGATAAGGATTTCGATTGACGGAACGATGAATAATAAAGAGCTGTCATCATTAAACATTTTATCCGGAATGTCTGCTGTGGTAAAGATTATAAAATAACATGATGGAAAGACGAAGAACCCCATCTCACCGTATCAGATACTTTGTAAGGAACAGCAATTCTGCCTTTCATCCTAAACATTTGTCGTACAAATGGTTCCTGCTGGCAAATATTATGCTTGGAACATTCATGGCGGTGCTTGATGCTACTATAGTTAACGTAGGTTTACCTAAAATCATGGCATCTTTTGGAGTCGGGCTTGATAAAATTGAATGGGTCGTAACTGCATATATGCTTGCTATGGCGGTTGCACTTCCTACATCAGGATGGCTCGCTGACAAATTCGGTTATAAGAGGTTGTATTTCATCGGGCTATTCTTGTTTACATTGGGCTCAATGTTATGCGGCAGGTCTTCTGATGAGAATATGCTGATCTTCTCCAGGGTAATTCAGGGTTTGGGAGCCGGTACGATCCAACCGCTAGGTATGGCAATTATAACTCGTGAGTTTCCACCTCACCAGCGGGGTATTGCTCTTGGGTTCTGGGGTATTTCTGCAGCAGCATCTGTTTCATTCGGACCTCTTATTGGCGGCTTTCTGATCGACCGGTTTAGCTGGCCTCTGATATTTGATGTGAACATACCTATTGGAATCTTAGCAATGATATTCACAATAATTATTCAAAGCGAATATATAAACAGGAAGACACGCAAATTCGATGTTATTGGCTTCATTTCCGTTACGATTTTTCTTCCTCTGACACTTTATATATTATCGCAGGGAAACGCAGCTACAAACTCAGCCGGCTGGCATGCACCTTATATTCTTGCTTACGGAGCTATCGCTTTAATTGCTCTTGCGGTTTTCATAACCGCGGAGATGACAGTCAAGGAGCCGCTTCTGGATTTAAGACTACTCAAAAATCATAATTTTGGTATAGCCAATATCATTCTGGTTATATTTAGTCTGGGTATGTTTGGGAGCACCTTTTTGTTGCCTATCTATCTTCAGAATTCTCTGGGTTACACTGCGCTTCAGGCAGGTTCAGTTTTTCTTCCGGTAGGTATTATACAGGGTATAGTTGCTCCTATATCAGGTAGGATTTCAGATAAGGTAAGTCCAAAACTGCCGCTTTTTATTGGAGTTGTATTGTTTGCTTTCAGCTTCTATCTCAACTCTAATCTCTCGTGGCTTACTGAACTACACTTCATAATGTTGTCATTGTATCTGAGAGGATTTGCAATGGGACTGATGTTTACTGCACTGACAACTGTCTCACTTTCGGAGATACCCCGTGAAAAAATGGCCCAGGCATCAGCAATTACCAATTCAATCAGGCAATTGGGAGGAAGTCTGGGTGTAGCATTACTTGCGACATTGCTGACAACAAGAGTCAACTTTCATTCTCAAGTCTTCGGAAATGCTGTAAAATCAGGTTCAGAGATTTACCAGCAGTCTTCGACTAAAATAAAATATTATCTTCAAAATAATGCAGGAAGTTCTCCAACCAATGCAGCCAGGCAAAGCCAGGTGCTTCTTCTTTCAAATCTTAGTAAACAGTCATATATACAGGGTATCGATGATGATTTCCTGCTTGCAGGTATTATAACTCTTATAGGAGGAATACCAATAATTTTTCTACATACAAAAAAATTAAAAAATAAAAATCTTGTGGCAAATGAAGAATCCAATAAATAAAAAAACAATTTTCTCAGGCATTATACTGATTTTATTCTTAAATAGTATTACTTACGGACAGGGTGCGTTTGAAAAAGAGAAGGCTTCATCTGATTCTTTGTCACTCGGGAGTGTTATCCAAAAGGTTATTTCTAATTATCCTTCTGTAAAGGTTGCTGAAGAAGCAATCAGGAACGCTGATTCGAAGATAGCACTGGCAAAAACCGGATATAATCCTGTTATTGATATTACAGCCAGTTTTGCCAACCTCGCTCCTGTTACCAAGCTAAGTTTCCCTGGTCTTGGAACTTTTCAGCTTTACCCCGCAAACAATTATTCAGCTTCACTTAACTATGAACAGCTTCTTTATGATTTTGGCAGAACACATCAGAACGTCGAGATTGAAAATGAAAATAAGATCATAGGAGAACAGGCACTGGCACAAACAAAACAGAAACTGTCACTTTTAACAGTAAATAATTTTTATAATCTAGTTTATCTGCAGTCTGCCATAAAAATAAAGGATGAGCAGCTGAGCACATTAAATGAGCATTTGCAGTATATTGAAAAGATGATGGCTACGGGTTCGGCAACGGAATATCAGCTCCTTTCAACAAAAGTCAGAATCTCAACTGTTGAAAGCCAGAAAGTAGATATTGTTGCTGCACTGACTTCACAGCAGTCATCTATGAATTCGCTAATTGGGAATAGTCAGGGTTCCAATTACGTTTATAAAAGCGAACTCTCAGTTGAGCCTCCGGTAATCCCATCGGATTCTGTCCTATCATTTGCATTCAGAAACAGGGATGAAGTTCTTATTAATGAGAAGAAAACATCACTGGCAGAGTTGCGGTTTGGAATGACGAAATTGCAGAATAAACCTATGCTGAATCTCGAAGCATCGGGAGGTTTAAAAAATGGTTATATACCCGATCTTAACACTATTACGCCAAATTATGTAATTGGAGTTGGACTCAGGGTTCCGATATTTGATGGAATGAAAAACAAATATAATCTTGCCCAGGCTCAGTCAGCCATTAATTCCTTGTCATATGAATCTGATTTTACGAAACGCAATATTTCCAATGAGGTTTATGAAGCAGAGGCATTAATGAATGCTGCAAATAAAAAAGTCGGTCAGTTCGAACTCCAGCTTAAACAAGCTTTAAAGGCCTACTCGCTTGCTGAGACAAGTTTTCAGTCAGGGGTCATAACAAATCTTGATTTACTCGATGCCAATACATCAGTTTCAGAAACCAGCTTAATGCTGCTTAAGGCAAGAATTGATTACGTTACAAGCGTTTATAAGCTTAAAGCAGCCCTGGGAGAAAGGATCTATTAATAATTAAACTGATCTACTGATTAGATCTTACATCTGGTGAGGCCAAGATTCAATGAAGATTTTAAACCTGATATAACCAGAGCAGCGCCAAGAGCTGATCCATTGGCAATTTCAGAAGTGTATACAAATTTGGCCGGATATGCTTTTGAAATTAGTCTCAGAAACAATTCATTTTTTGAAAAGCCTCCGGTTATATATATATTTTCAGTATCATCATCCTTTGGTAGAACAAGATTGACTGCCTCAATAGTGAGATCGACCAATTCATTCATTAATTGATGATAAGCCTCCTCAATTGTGCTGAATTCATACATATCAATATACTCTTTCAGTTCACGGGAATAAGCACCTGTTTGGAAAAATATTTTTTCTCCGCTGTATCTTGACTTCAAAAGGTTTGATAATTGATTATTCGCCTTGATTTTTTTATAATAATCTTCCGGTTTTCTGAAGTGATCGCTAATCTGTTTTAGTGCTGTTTCGTGCAAATGACCAAGAAATAGTCTTGAAGACTTAACAGGTTGCCTGTTAATACTCATATAACACAGACAATCATTATCGAGCTGATCCGCGGTCAGTTTTTCAGCATTAAAGGGATTCATATTGATACACCAGGTACCTGTAGAAATCAGAAGGAATTTTCCTTCGCTGCCCGAAAAATAAGGAGCAAGTGAGGAGGAGCTATCGTGTATGCCAATTCCAATAAGTACCTTTTTGCCCTCTATTTCCACTTCATTAAACGTATCGACAGGTACAGGTTCAGGCAGACTCAGTCCCAGTTTCTTAATCCATGGGTGGTAATTCATATTATCAAAATCCCATAGAGCAGTATGGCATCCAATAGAGGTATGTTCGGAATAAATTTTACCAGTGATAATGTATGAAAGGTATTGAGGAAAGTGAAGAATGTACTTTATTTTGGCAAATGTGTCAGGCTTAGTTGTCTTCAGCCAAAGTGGCTGCAGACCTGAATTCAGCATTCCCAGGGCCGGCGAAGCTGTTCGTCTGCAAAACTCATCTCTGCCTCCATGCCTCTTATACAGGCTTTCCGGAATCTTTTCATCCATCGGTTTGAGATAATTATAAACAGGGGTTAATCTCTTCCCATTGTCATCAAGATAAACAAGCGATGCCCCATAGGTCGTAAAATTCACTGCCTTAAGTTCATATTTATCTGAACGTGCCAGGTTTTTAAGAGATTCTCTAACCCATTGCTCAATATGCTCAATATCATCACATTCAAAACCTTCGTCGTCCTGAACTTCAACAAATTTCTCTTCAATTTCCGATACTATTTTAAAGTCTTCATTGAAAAGAATTATCTTCTTATTCGTTTTTCCAATGTCATAAATAGCAAGAACTGTCTCTTTCATTTTTAAAATATTTTGCCCGAAAAGTCTTAGTAAGACTTACTATGAGTCGAATATTTCTTCACTTTTATATCAAATTAACCCCCTTCCCTCCCGATAGCTATCGGGACTTCCTCCAAAGGGAAAGGAATGAATCATTTTCCTCTTTATGAAAACAAAAGGGGGTAATAAATGATTAATAACAGTAAAATATTCTATTCCTTAAATTGAATTATTATCTTTTTCGAAGCACTTCATTTTCGTACTTCACTATATCTTCAATGTATTCCCGTCCCGCAGGCACTTCATTTTTCATGCAATAGTAATCATATACTGCTCCAAACGGCATTGTTTTCAGAAGTTCAAGAAATGCGAGTCGTTCAAAGTTTTTTCCTTCTTCCTCGTACTTCAGAAGAGTATTAAAAGGTTCAAGAAGAGCATACATAAATGCCATTTGAGCAGATCGCGTTCCAATAACGTAGGCTCCTATCCGGTTGAGGCTAGCATCAAAGAAATCCAGCCCAATGTTAACCCTGTTCAGCGCTTTAGATCTGACAATTTCCTGAGTAATCAGTAAGAGCTCATCGTTAAAGGTAAGTACATGATCACTGTCCCAGCGAACACCACGGGTCAGATGAAGGAGAAGCTCATCAACGAAGTTCAAAATGGCAGAAATTTTATCCCCTACCTGTTCTGTCGGATGAAAATGACCGTTATCAAGGGTTATGAGAATGTTGTTTTTAATTGCGTAACCCAGATAGAAGTCATGTGACCCTACAACCATCGCTTCAGAGCCGATCCCGAATAATTTGCTTTCTACAGAATCTTTCAGATATTCTTTAGGGTATTTTACTGCAAATATCTCATCCAGCGATTTTTTAAGCAGTTTTCGAAGCGTATTCCTGTCAACCGGAATATCCTTCATTCCATCAGGTATCCAGATATTATGTACGGAAGGAGTGCCAAGTTGTTTGCCCATTTCAGCAGCAATGGCCCTGCACCGTTTGGTATGTTCGACCCAGAATTTTCTTACCTTTTCATTCTTGCTGGAAAGAGTAAAGCCTTCATCTGCAAGAGGATGAGAAAAACAGGTACAGTTGAAATCAAGTCCAATGCCTCTTTTTTTTGCCCAGTCTATCCAGCCCTGAAAATGTTTTGGCTCTATCTGGTCGCGATCAATCATCTTGCCGCCGAACTCCCCGTATATTGCGTGCAGATTTAATCTTAGTTTTCCGGGAAGAAGAGACATCACCTTATCAAGATCAGATCTCATCTGTTCAATTGTTTTTGCTTTCCCGGGAAAGTTACCGGTTGCCTGAATGCCTCCTCCTCCAAGTACAGATCCGGGCTTTTCAAAGCCTCCAACATCATCAGTTTGCCAGCAATGCAAACTGATAACTATCTTGTCCATTTCAGAGATAACCTTATCGGTGTCAACTCCCAGTTCGGCATATTGTTCCTTAGCCAGCTGATACGTTTTTTCAATGATTTCCTTTTTCATAAGTTATAGTTTTTAACTTTTTTTTATTGATTTTCTTCGTTTACCCCGTCCCCAAGGGGAGCGAAGAAAATCAATTTACTCCCCTTGAGGTTGGGGTAAATAAATTGATTTTTGAGCCATGGGGACATTTTCATTTAATGTTTTAATCTTTATATTAACCGCTTATTCCATATAAAACACCTGTTCAAGAGGAATTGTGACCGGAGAATTATCAGGATTTGTTTCCATAATATCTGCCATAAATTTCCACCACTTCATTACAATTTCAGTATCTCCGAGATCCTGTGAAGAGCTTATTCCTGATTGTTCCTGATAAGCAAAAAGTGTATTTGTTTCTTCATCGAGGAAAATTGAATAGTTCCCAATGCCTTCATTTTTTAACAAACGCTTCAGTTCGGGCCATATTTCGCTATGGCGTCTTTTGTATTCTTCCTTAAAACCCGGAAGCATTTTCATTTTAAAGCCAAATCTTTTTGTCTCCATTTTTCTAACCTAATTTAACAACAAACGTTGACAGTATAAGAATAATAATTCCGACAGATAGCACAGCCAGTGTTTTTCTCTTGGCTCCCTTCCATTCGTTCAGCAAGATACCCCAGATATTGCTTATTGCGATGTTGAGTGCCATGAGGATGCTCCAGCCAAAAACCGCCATTCCGTGAGGAAGTTTGCTTGATCCCATTCCGAAAAAATGAAACTGAAGGAACCATAGAAAACCGGCCAGAAATGTAAATAGCAGATTATTCAGCAGTACTCTGCCGGAGACTGAAAAATAGTCCCTGTAGGTTTTATTTTTAATATTCAGATAACCGCAATAAACAAGATTTGTAATAAAACCGCCAAAGAGGATAAATATCAGAGAGGGGTTTTTTTGGAAAAGAGGATTTGTCCCATGAGCCAGTGCAACAGTTTCTATTGGTTTGGCTGATTCGAATCCAAAATTAAAACATGCGCTCATAATACCTGCGAAGACAGCAATAAAAATACCTTTTTTCAGGGCAAACTCTTTAACTGCTGCTCTTTTTTCCTCTTCTGTCATTTCTTTGCTTTTTAATGACCCTGCATAACCAATAACAGCAATGCCGACGACTGTAATTGATACCCCTACGATAGTAAGGATTCCTGCGGTGGTAGAAAAGAGGTTATCGCCTGCTATCACCGGGGGAATTAAGGTTCCGAAAGCTGCGCAGAGACCTAATGCAATGCTTTGACCCAATGCTACACCAAGATATCGGATGCTTAGACCAAATGTAAGTCCTCCAAAACCCCAGAGGGCTCCAAAAAATATTGCCATCATTTTTGCAGAAGACGGGGCTTCATGAATTATCGGCATCAATTCTCCTTTTGGAACAAAAACTAATGCAAATAGCATAGGTGCTATTATCCATGCAGCTATTCCCTGAGTTATCCAATATGATTCCCATGCCCATATTTTGACTTTCTTAAACGGAACATAAAAGCTTGCCGCACCAATGCTTCCCAGTGCTATCAGAAGAATACCTGCCAATGGATTCATGATAATTCTTTTAATAAGAGTGATCTGCAATTTATAAACTTTCAGCCACGAAAAAGACTACAATGGTATTTTTTATTCAGACAATTTTTCATAACCTTGATCTAAATTACCAAATATTCCTATACTATGAAATCATTCAAACTTATATTGGTTTTTCTTTCTCTTTTCGCAATCGCCGCTGCGCAGGATCTTTCCTTAAAGGAACTGACTTTGGATCATAAAATAAATCCGATGGGTATCGACAATAAGAAACCCGGTTTTTCGTGGAAAATATTTGAAAAGGGAAATAATATTATGCAGACTGCTTATTCTATAAAAGTTGCTTCTGATGAAAAATTTTCAACGTCTAAAATAGTCTGGCAATCAGGTAAGGTAGAATCTGATGAATCGCTACTTCAGTTATACAAAGGTTCAGACCTTAAATCGGGACAAAGATATTTCTGGCAGGTAAAAATATGGGATAATAAAGGAAAGGAATCAAAATGGAGTACCCCTGCCTTTTTCGAAATGGGACTTCTGTCTCCTTCTGAATGGAAAGCTAAATGGATAGAATTGGGAGGTGATACCCTGAGATATTCTCCGTCACCGCAATTCAGAAAGGAATTCGAGTTGACAAAAACAGTTGCCAGTGCAAGAATTTACGTGACTTCACATGGCTTTTATGAAATTCAGCTTAATGGGAAAAAAGTTGGTGACCAGGTGCTTACACCGGGATGGACATCTTACGGAAAAAGACTTCAATACCAGGTTTATGATGTAATAGATATGCTTCTAAAAGGAACTAATGCTATCGGAGCTCTTCTTGGTGACGGCTGGTACAGGGGAACACTTGCCTGGGGAAATAACTGGGCAGTCTATGGCAAGAAACTTGGACTCCTTTTGCAATTAAAAATCATTTATACAGACGGTTCCGAATCATTAGTAACAACCGATGAAACCTGGAAAGCTTCTAGTGAAGGTGCCATAAGGATGAACGATATTTATAACGGTGAAACATTCGATGCTACAAGAAATCTGACGGGATGGAGCAAGCCGGGATATAATGATAAGAACTGGCAAAATGTAAACATTAGCAGTTATAAAAATGACAACCTGATAGCTTCTGAAGGATCACCGGTAAGAAAGATCCAGGAAATAAAACCAGTTAAAATATTTAGGACTCCTAAAGGTAAACTGATTGTGGATATGGGCCAGAACATGGTAGGATGGTTAAGGTTGAAGGTATCAGGAAATAAAGGCACTGTTGTTACTTTGCGTCATGCGGAAGTACTGGATAAATTCGGGGAATTTTATACAACTAATCTCCGTGCTGCCAAATGTGAGCTGACATATACACTTGCCGGAACAGGTGAAGAGATTTATGAACCAAGATTTACGTTCATGGGATTCAGGTTTGTAGAAGTCACAGGATTTCCCGGTGAGCTGACCACAGATAATCTGACAGGAGTGGTTGTCCATTCTGACATGCCGGTTACAGGAAGCTTTGAGTGTTCAAATAAACTTATAAATCAATTACAACACAATATACAATGGGGTCAAAAAGGGAATTTTGTTGATGTTCCCACTGATTGTCCTCAGAGAGACGAACGTCTGGGATGGACCGGGGATGCTCAGGCATTTTGCAGAACAGCAGCATTTAATCTCAATGTTTCATCATTTTTTACAAAGTGGTTAAAAGACATAGCTGCCGATCAGAAGCAAGGTGGCGAAGTGCCTGATGTAATACCTGATATCCTGAACAAACAGAGTGCCACATCTGCTCAGCCTTCGGCCGGCTGGGGTGATGTTGCAGTAATTGCGCCTTGGACCATGTATACGGTATATGGTGACAAAAAATTCCTTGAGAATCAGTATGCAAGTATGAAAGCATGGGTAGAATATATCAGAAAAAAAGCGGGAGAAAGTTATATATGGAAAGGTGGGAGCAAATATGGAGACTGGTTGTTCTATCATCCTCCTGTAAATAATCATAATGAACCTGATGGTTATACTGAACACGACTTTATTGCTACTGCCTTTTATGCATATTCCACCAGTATTCTTTCGGAAGCTGCAAAAGCTCTTGGAAAAACAGATGATGCAAAAATTTATTCAGATCTATTCAACAGGATCAAAGAAGTGTTTATTAATGAATACGTCACTAAAGCCGGTAGAGTCGGAACCAATTCACAGACATCTTATGTGCTTGCTCTCAAATTTAATCTGCTGCCCGAAGGACTTCGCAGTAAAGCCGCAGAGTTTTTAGCCAGTGATATAAAGAGCAGGGATAATCACCTTTCTACAGGTTTTCTCGGAACACCTTATCTTTGCCATGTTTTATCCGACAATGGTTATACCGAAACTGCTTATGATCTGTTACTTCAGGAATCTTATCCTTCATGGCTCTATCCAGTAAAAATGGGAGCTACTACAATATGGGAACGATGGGACGGTGAAAAGACCGACAGTACTTTCCAGGATCCGGGTATGAACTCATTCAATCATTATGCCTATGGTGCTATCGGTGACTGGATGTACAGGGTATCTGCAGGGATAGAGACAAAGGGACCTGGTTATAAACATATTGTTATTCAACCTCATCCGACACTAAAACTAGAATATTCAAAAGCCTCATTTGAGAGTTCCTATGGTACAATTTCTTCAGGTTGGGAAAAAAAGGACGGAAAAGTAATTGTAAAGGTCAGCATACCGGTAAATACGATAGCAACGATTATTCTTCCTGCTACTACTCAGGAGAAAGTAACTGAAAGCGGAAAACCATTATCGCAGAATGTTTATCTGAAAGATATCAAGGCTGCCGATAAAAATCTCTCAATGCAGGCTGGTTCGGGCGATTATGTTTTTGAGATTATAGAATAGCCCCCTGGACGCTTCGCGTCCATCGCGGCAGACAGGCTCCTTCGCTAAAACAACCCCTCGGGCTGTTTCTTAACGCTCGGCCCTCCCTGAAAGGGGACTTAATTGTTGAGTTAAGAGAAATTACTTAATTCTCTTCTGAACTTTTTTCCACGAATCAGTTATGAGAAAACTTTCATCCATATAGCTGATCATCTTTGTGAACTTAATCATAGGCGCAGAAAAAGTAAGAACTCCCTCCTGCACACAGGGTCTTGCGGAGACATCAAACATACCAATGACAGCTCTTGGCCTCTGGTTATCTTTTTCGGAATACGGGAAATAAACTAATGATCCGCATCCTGCTGCAAATGGAGTTATAGTACTGTCAGGCTCTGACTGATCAAAATTTGCAAGAGTAAAGAGTCCTGAAAGAATATCAGATGTGGCAAAAAAGATAGTCACCTCGGGATTATCATTTTCTTTAAGCATGTCCCATCTTTTGAAAACTATATATTTACCGTGGATGTCCAACTTTTTCTGTTTTTTCATAAGATCCAGTACAAGCTGAGGAGTGCGGATATACCTTTCTCCCTCCATCTGATTTTCTATACCACATGAAAGAAAATACTCAAAATTAGGACGGATAGTATCGGCAAATCCAAGGTAACGCTTTGCACCACCGCATTTCACCGACTCAGCGCTAAAGGCCAGTGACTCTCCTGCCCTTACCTTTTGAAGCTGACAGATAATGCAGTTCCATTTCCCGGTAGACGATACAATTTCAGTCTCTTCGGGAGAATCTGTATAATAAAATGTAATAGGAAGATCAGCATTATTGAAATACTTATTCCACTGCCTGATAAAATGATCTCTTTTTTCAAGGTTCATATTTCTAATATTTAAATTCTTTGCAACGTTTGACTTTTTGGTGAAATCAAATTAACCACAAAGTACACAAAGAAGACACAAAGTGCACAAAGAAATATTTGTTTCTACGGTCTATTGGCTTATCTAAAACATCTCACAAGCCATATTTAAAAGAGCGGACTTTTTTGTGGTTTTTGTGTAAAATATTTGTGACCTCTGTTGTTAATTGATTTAGTTTTTTAATTTTAACGGCCTTTAAAGATAATTACTACTATCAGATAATAAAATGACTTTTTATAATAATCATCTGGGTGAGTTTGCCGCACTTCTGACTGCATTGTTCTGGACAGTCACTTCTCTTTCATTCGAGCACGCCAGCCACAAAATTGGATCTGTTGCAGTTAATATTATAAGGCTTATTTTAGGGTTTGCATTCCTGAGTGTCTTCAATCTTATAAGAAGAGGTTTTGTATTACCAGTTGATGCCAGTCTGGAGAACTGGATTTGGCTATCATTGTCAGGACTCGTCGGATTTGTATTCGGAGATCTGTTCCTGTTCAAATCTTATACAATGATCGGCTCGAGGTTTTCTATGCTGATAATGACTTTGGTCCCTCCCATTACTGCCTTTTTCAGCTTTTTCATATTAGGCGAACGATTGGGTTTGTTTCATTTTCTGGGAATGATCCTGACATTTTCAGGAATAGCTATGGCAATATTCAGCCGTTCTGCAAAAGATGAAAAATTATCATTGAAACTGGCACCTAAAGGAATTATGTATGCCTTGGGTGGTGCTGTAGGGCAGGCACTGGGTCTTGTTTTAAGCAAATTGGGCATGAAGAGCTATGATCCTTTTGCTGCTACACAAATCAGGATTATAGCTGGCATTTTCGGATATGTCTTACTGGTAACTATACTTGCAAGATGGAGTAATGTAAGAAATGCCATTCATAACAGATCAGGTATGTTGCTGACAGGTTTGGGTGCTTTTTTTGGTCCGTTCCTTGGCGTGTCTTTTTCACTGATAGCAATAAAATATACCGAAGCGGGTATAGCATCAACAATTATGGCACTGGTGCCGGTATTCATCATTATTCCTGCAGTTATTATTTACAAACAGAAAGTGACAATTCCGGAAATATTAGGAGCTATTGTAAGCGTTGGCGGTGTTGCCCTCTTTTTTCTTTAGTCTAATTTGGAAATAATGAATCCTGAAGAATTAAAAAGGCGGAATTTTGAGAATGAGTTCATATTTCTGACATCCAGAAGTAGCGGACCCGGTGGCCAGAATGTAAACAAAGTCAATACAAAAGTAGAGTTAAGGTTTAACCTGCTTTTGACTTCCTCCTTTACTGAAAATGAAAAAGAACTTATTTTAAACAAGTTAAAGAACAAAATAAATAAAGAAAGTGAAATAATAGTTGTATCACAGTCAGAAAGGACGCAATTAATGAATAAGGTGAAAGCAACAGAAAAATTCTATAACCTTATATCAAAAGCTATGACCATGCCAAAAAAGCGCACATCGACCAGACCTACCTTGTCATCAAAAATCAAGAGGCTCGAAGGTAAGCGCATCAGAGGAATAATTAAAAAAATGCGAAAAGACTCGGGGGAGTCAATAGAATAAAATTCAGGAAAATACTTGCAGAGACAGGTCTCAAATCTGTCTCTGCAATTTAAATTAATTTGATTATTAACTGAAGAGAATAAGAGCAATCGTCCAAAATTTACGAAAGTGCAGAATTCATCGAACAAAACTGATTTGTTAACGTTTAAGCTCCTAAAATAAAGTTGTATAAAGTTCGTTTTTTAAGCTGACTTAATTATGGCACGATTGTTGAAAATACGTGGAATGTGAATTTCAATAATAAAAACAAGCTTTTAAATGTAAATAATTGAGCTTATTATGATGATTCGAAATATGAACGGCAAAAAACAGGCAGATTTATTTCTGAATAAAATTCAATTAATAATCGACATAATGCATTAATAGTCAATATTATATTATAGATTGTAATTTTTATAAAAGAACTGATTGTTAATAAAATGCCAATAGTGTTAATATTTCTGATAGTCGAATGATGCTTTGTATTTATAGATTATATATTTTCGTGGCTAATTATTTTAGATAAGCAGTATTAATTTAAAACAAACAATCTAAAAAGAAAAGGTGAAAATTTTCATCATCCGTTATGAACGCTAACAATAATGAGGCTACGACTCTCCACGGAGAGAGTCGCCTCGTGGGTTGCTCTTCTGATGAAGAGCCTGGCGCGAAAACCACGTTTTTTTCGCAAAACGAAATCCCAATTCCGTCAGTTAGCAACAGAAGTTCGGAGTTCATGCACCGCTACTTCCCCCTGACAACTATCGATTCCTGGAATGATTGGAAATGGCAGCTTCGGAATGCTATCAACAGCATCGAAGATCTAAAGAAAATCATGAAATTATCCGAAAAGGAGATTATGGCTATTAATAACCTTAAAGGCCGTCTTCCTCTCAGGATCACTCCCTACTTTGCTTCACTTATTTACAACACAAAACCGTCGCATCCTTTGCGTCGTAATGTTATTCCTGTTGTGGAAGAATTGCTTGAAACAAGTAGTGAACAGTCTGATCCTCTACATGAAAAATCGTTCTCCCCGGTTAAAGGAATTGTTCACCGTTACCCCGACAGGGTTTTATTCACTGTTACCCAGGTATGTTCAAACTATTGCAGATACTGTACACGTTCTCATTCTGTAGGAAGACTTGATAGACTTGGGAGGCAGGATTTTGAGAAGGCATTTAATTATATTGCAACTCATAAAGAGGTGCGAGATGTTCTTATAAGCGGAGGAGATCCGCTGACTTTAAATGATGAGACACTTGATTATATCCTTTCCAATATCCGAAGTATTGAACATGTTGAAATTATAAGAATAGGCACCAGAATTCCTGTAGTTCTTCCCCAGAGAATCACCGACAACCTGATATCTCTTCTGAGAAAATATCATCCTCTTTTTATCAGTCTGCATTTTTCACATCCCTATGAGATTACTGATGAATGCGCAAAAGCCTGCAACAAACTTGCCGATGGAGGTTTCCCTCTAGGAAGCCAGACTGTTCTTTTGAAAGGAATAAATGATAATGTTCCTACTATGAAGGAGCTGATGCACAGGTTGCTGAAGATCAGGGTAAGACCATATTATCTGTATCAATGTGATTTAATACCTGGCTCAGGGCACTTCAGAACGACGGTCAAAAAAGGTCTTGAAATAATCAAAGGGCTGAGAGGCTTTACAAGTGGTTATGCTGTACCCACCTTCGTAATTGATGCTCCCGGAGGAGGAGGAAAAATTCCTTTGCTTCCAAACTATGTAGTAGATCACAATAAGGATCGGATAGTATTGCGTAATTACAAAGGTGTTTTATGCGAATATCCTGAAAAATAGGGCTTATAAATGAAAGTTGGTTTAACGTATGATCTGCGGTCATGGTATATTGACCGGGGATATTCCATGGATGAAACTGCCGAATTTGATAAGCAGGAGACGGTAGACGCGCTTGAAAATTCTTTAAAACTAATGGGGCATGAAACAGAACCCATCGGAAATACTTTTCAATTAGTTGAAGCTCTTGCAGCAGGAAAAAGATGGGATATTGTTTTTAACATAGCCGAAGGATTATACGGTGATGGTAGAGAATCAGTTGTTCCTGCCATTCTGGACCAATACAAGATACCGTATGTATTCAGTGGTCCTGTAATTATGGGATTATCACTTAATAAGCATCTTGCAAAACTTGTGGCAGCTTCTGCAGGTGTACCGGTCAGTCCAGGCTACCTTGTGACAGAATTAAACGACTTGAAGAAATGCAATCTCACTTACCCACTCTTCGTTAAACCTGTCTCTGAAGGTACAGGCAAGGGTATTACTGAAAACAGCCTTGTTCATTCCTCCATAGAGCTTGAAAAAATGGTAAGGTGGATCCTTATTGAATTCCACCAGCCTGCACTAGTTGAAGAGTATTTACCGGGAAGGGAATTTACCGTTGGGATTGTAGGATATGGTGAAGAAGCAAAAGCAATTGGAGGAATGGAAGTTATGACAATCAATAATCTTCCTTATTCCGTGGAAGTAAAAGAAAATTATCAGAATTACTGCAGCTACAAGCCTCTTGATTCCGATATAGCTGATGAATGCAAATCAGTTGCGCTCAGCGCGTGGAAAGCTTTGGACGCTGTCGATGCCGGAAGAATAGATATTAAAGCTGACCGCAATGGCAGAATATGTTTCATTGAAGCTAATCCGCTTGCCGGATTAAACCCCGTTCATTCAGACCTTCCAATTCTGGCACGGATGTATGGTATTGAATACCAGACATTGCTGGAAATGATCATGAAAGCGGCACTAAAGAGGATCAAAGGATAAGGGGCCAATAATTTTATTAAAACATAGAGGGGAGGAAGTATGAGGAGATGTTGTATTATCTATAATGAACCACGCGAAGGTGCACTGGCAGATGAACTTGATGTGCTTGACCAGGTGGCTCATATAGAAAAACACCTTATTGAATTAGGAATATCGGTATATAGAAAAGGAATCACGGAAAACTTCATGGCTGAGGTTGCTGTATTGGCTAATGAAAAGCCTGACTTTGTTTTTAACCTGGTTGAATCGATCAATAACAAAGGGGAACTTATTTATTTTGTTCCGGCGCTCCTTAATTTGTATTCCATTTCTTATTCCGGAAATTCACTCGAGTCAATATTTCTGACTACTAATAAAACCATCTGCAGCACTATGATGAAGAATGCAGGAATAAATAATCCTGCTTCTTACAAACCATCGCACTTTGATCTTCTTAGACCTGGAAGAAAATATATAGTCAAGCCAATCTGGGAAGATGGTTCTCTCGGAATCACCAGCGAGTCAGTCTTTGAGTGCAAGCCGGGTTTCGAAGAAAAACTGAAAAACCTTGATGATTCTCATTGGTTCATTGAAGACTTTATCGATGGCAGGGAATTTAATATAAGCGTTTTGACCGGTAAAGATGGTCCTGAAGTTTTGCCTCCTGCCGAGATTGTCTTCGTCAATTATGATGCAAACAGACCAAAGATCATCGATTTTAAAGCAAAATGGGAAATGGATAGCTTTGAATATATAAACACTGTACGGGAGTTTCCCGGAAACAATATTAACCAACAACTGGCATCAAATCTGAAAGAAGCTGCCCTCTCATGCTGGCATCTGTTTGATTTAAAAGGTTATGCGAGAGTAGATGTCAGAACGGACGGCTACAATAATGTATTTGTTATAGAAATAAACGGAAATCCCTGCATTTCTCCTGACGGAGGATTTGTGGCCGCTACACGTGAGGCAGGATATCTTTTCACTGATGTTCTTCAGAGGATTATTGATGATTTAAATGGATGATTTTTTAGATAATAAAACATTAAATGAAAGGCCTTTACACCATACTGCTTCTTATAATGTCCAATACTTTCATGACAATTGCATGGTATGGTCATCTAAAGCTAAGAACAATGAGCAGGTTTGAAAACCTGAGCCTCTTTGCAGTAATATTATTGAGCTGGGGAATAGCATTTTTTGAATACTCTCTTCAGGTCCCGGCAAACCGAATTGGCTTCAAAGAAAACGGAGGACCATTCTCTCTCATCCAGTTAAAAGTAATCCAGGAAGTTATATCCATCCTTGTATTCATCGGTTTTACACTCATCGTTTTTAAAAATGAGCATTTCCGAATAAACCACCTGATCGGATTTATGCTTCTTATTCTTGCCGTCTACTTTATGTTTAAGAAATAACAAATACTACTTTATAAGATTGGCATTATAATATTGAGGCATACCGGTAACTTCCTCTCCCAGCCATGATGGTTTATTAAAAGGCTCATCATCCGATTTAAGCTCAATTTCTGCAATAATAAGGCCTTCATTCTTCTCATGAAAGACATCTACCTCAAATGTATGTTCTGCTGATGGTACTAGATATCTGGTTTTAATTATTCTACCGGGAAGGCAGATAGACATCATCTCTTCGGCATCACTAAGAGGAATCTGAACTTCCCATTCATTCCTGGTTATGGAATTTTTCTGAGGCCTTGATTTGATAGTTAGATAAGCTGTTTCATCAGCAATTCTCAATCTTATTGTCTTATCAGGATCAATTGAAAGGTATGCCTGAACTATTTTTATTTTTTTGACAGCCAGGTGTCTGAATTCGCTTTTCACCAGAAATTTGCGTTCTGTTTCTGTTGCCATTTTTATTGTAAAGTTAAGGTTTTTCTCTGTGCAACTCTGTGCTACTCAGTGTTTCTCAGTGTAAGTTCTTACTTTTTTGTTACACAGAGATCCACTGAGTAGCACAGAGAGCCAAAGAGAAATTATTTAGTTAATTTAGCAATCTATAAATTTAATGTAAAACATATTACATTTATTATGGAAGTCAGAATCGAACCCACCTGGAAATCCAGACTACAGGAAGAATTTGAAAAGGAATACTTTATCAGACTAACCGAATTTGTAAAAGAAGAGTACAGGTTAAAAACCATATATCCTCCCGGAAGCCTTATTTTTAATGCATTCAACCTTTGCCCTTTTCAAAATGTTAAGGCCGTAATAATCGGACAGGATCCTTATCATGGACCCGGACAGGCTCATGGACTATGCTTTTCAGTCAGGGATGGAGTAGAATTTCCTCCGAGTCTGGTTAACATTTTCAAAGAAATTGAATCGGACATGGGTATTAAAAGACCGGCCGGCGGAAACCTTGAAAGATGGGCCTCACAAGGTGTTCTTCTTCTGAATGCTACGCTGACTGTTCGCGCTCACCAGGCAGGATCGCACCAGAAAATGGGATGGGAACAGTTTACAGACAGAGCCATAAGTATTCTGAATATTGAAAAGAAAAATATTGTATTTTTCCTCTGGGGTGCATACGCTCAGAAAAAGGGAGAAGCAATTGACAGGTCAAAACACCTTGTACTTGAATCAGTTCACCCCTCTCCTCTCTCGGCCTCAAGAGGTTTCTTCGGGAATAAACATTTCAGCAGATGCAATGAATATCTTTTAGCGCATGGTATCAAAACAATTAATTGGCAATAATATTTTTTTTGTTACATTGAGGTCCACAGAGCAGACACAGAGTTATTTCGTTTAAAGTTTATTTTTTTTGAAAAAAGTTTATAAAGTTCTTTGACATATTGTAATCGGGGAAAAAAGTTGTTAAAGTTGTTAGTTTTTAAATGTTT
>Ga0224520_1000021_pt1 | contig 66242 bp, 52 predicted proteins | sample CFST25metaG_2_FD_180684 | JGI IMG/M metagenome (GOLD analysis project Ga0224520, IMG submission 180684) | Peat soil microbial communities from Stordalen Mire, Sweden - C.F.S.T-25 | ecosystem: Environmental > Terrestrial > Soil > Wetlands > Peat | place: Sweden: Norrbotten County, Stordalen Mire... | reverse complement strand
ACCACAGGTAGTGTCGAGCACCCTGACGCAGACAATCTGTAATGACGGTGCGACAAATGTCACATTAACCAGCCCGAGTACTTTCAATAATGGCCCTATTACTTTTAATTATACGGTAGTAGCCACAGGCGGAGTAACGGGCTTTACAACACCGGTGACAGGGTTACCGAATAATTATGTAATAGCTGATGTTCTGCATAATCCAACTGATTCTCCTCAGACAGTTACTTATACGATAGTACCGATAAGCCCGACGGGTTGTGCAGCAGGACCGAGCAAGACAGTAGTTATCACAGTCAACCCGACACCACAGGTAGTGCCGAGCACATTGATGCAGACAATCTGTAATGATGGTACTACAAGTGTTGTGCTGACCAGCCCAAGTACTTTTACAAGCGGAGTAATTACCTTTAATTATACGGTAGTCGCCACAGGCGGAGTAACCGGTTTTACAACACCGGTGACAGGATTACCGAATAATTTTGTAATCTCGGATGTACTTCATAATCCCACAGATACTTCCCAGACGGTTACCTACACGATTGTCCCGATAAGTCCGACAGGTTGTGCAGCAGGACCAAGCAAGACAGTAGTTATAACAGTTGACCCTACACCTCAGGTAGTACCGAGCACAATGTCGCAGACAATCTGTAATGATGGTACAACAAATGTAATATTAAGCAGTCCAAGTACATTTACTCATGGAGTTATCACTTTTAATTATACAGTAGTTGCCATGGGCGGAGTAACAGGCTTTACAACACCAGTGACAGGATTACCGAATAATTATGTAATAGCTGATGTTCTGCATAATCCAACTGATGCTCCTCAGACAGTTACATACAAAATAGTACCTATCAGTCCAATGGGATGTACATCAGACCCGATTAAAATAGTTAATATTATAGTTAACCCAACACCAAGAATTTTCCCCGTTCCTTCAAATTCAACGCAATGTGATAGTTTAACAACAAATATCAGGTTACAGAGTCCCAGTATATTTACAAGCGGGTTAATCACATTTAAGTATACTGTAACTACAACCGGTTCCATATCTGGATACAGCAGCCCTGTCTCCGGATTGTCAAATAATCAGGTCATTGGTGACAAACTGATTAATAACACAGATCACTTCCAAATCGTAACCTATCAAGTTGTGCCTGTAAGTCCTCTGGGTTGTAGTGATGGTACTGCACGGGGCGTAACTGTAACTGTTAATCCGACTCCGCGTGTCATCCCGATCAATCTTGACCCTTCAATTTGTTATACCGGAACACTTCTGGCTCCGGTTAATACTCAGGTTGTCCTGACATCTCCGACTGTAATGACAACAGGATCAATGAGGTTCGATTACACAGTAAATGTATCAGGAGAACCGGGAGTTGTAGTCGGAAACACTTCCCCTGCATTCAATCAGACCCCAGGTTATACAATAAATTACCAGTATCAAAATAACTCAGATACAGTACAATCTGTCTATTATTCAATTATTCCAAAAGTTGATAATGCAATCTGCGTTCACGGAAGAAGTGTTGTAAGCGAAGTGAAAATCCACGCCCGTCCGCTGCAAAGCATTGTAGTTACAAAACCACTTACATGTTCCGGAGGAGCAGGTCTGGCAGCTTTAAAGGCTGTAATTTCAAAAGGGGCTAATCCGTATCAGATAGTATGGGATGGACCTGTAGGATATCACAAGGTTGATTCACTGGCCATTGCAAATTTGTCAAGTGGCAAGTATGTTGTGAAAGTGACAGATAATCTTGGTTGTAACCGCAAAGATTCCATAAGCATAGTTCCTGTAACAGCCAGGGCGTATATTTCAGCTGATGTAATTCCGCCAGGAAATTACAATATCAGCTGTATAGGATCTACTGACGGAAGAATCCTTGTTTCAGTTACAGGTGGTATAACTCCTCCATATAAGTATTGGGTTATTAAAAATCCTGATACTTTTGCTGATACTTTATATAGTGGTTTATTTACCAATAATCTGATACTTTCGGATCCGACTACTTACAGGTACTATAATAATCTTGGTGCTGGAACCTATGCCCTTGTTATCCAGGATGTGAATGGTTGCATTAATATCAACAAGATAGCTTTCAGAGTTCCTCCGCCAATAGTTTCCTCATTTTCTAAATCTCAACATGCAGGTTATAATATTTCATGCAAAGGTTATAATGACGGATGGGTATCAGTTGTGACATCCGGTGGACGCGGAACTGGTTTTACTTACAGTTGGTATACATTCAACGGAAATATTCCGGGTCCTGTTAATACTAATCGAATAGATATTATTACAGCCGGAACATATTTCCTGGTGACAAAAGATGTTTTAGGCTGTACTAAGCTTGACAGCACAATAATTTCAGAACCTGATGGATTGCAATTGGCTGGTTATCAGTTGTCTAAATCTGCTGATGGCAATTTCAATATTTCATGCAATGGAGGAAATGATGGTTCAATTGCAATGACGATTTCAGGCGGATCAGGCAATAATTCATATTCATGGACTGGACCTGCAGGGTTTACTTCATCTGCAAAAGACATCTCAGGTCTTAAGGCAGGAGTTTATACCTGTATAGTCACTGACCAGAATAACTGCGTTCTAACTCCTTCTCCCTCATTTACTTTGACAGAACCTACCCCGCTGGTATTAAGCACACCTCTGACATCAGTTTCAACAGATGGAGCATATAATGTCAACTGTCATGGTGCTAACTCCGGTTGGATCAGAATTACCGTAACAGGAGGCAGCATTGGGACATATAAATATAACTGGATTACTACAGACGGATCAGGAATAATCAACGGGCAGAAAGATCAGTTGATCCTTACGGCAGGTACATATCATCTTATTGTAACAGACTCTAACAATTGTGTCATTACAAAAGATATAGTTCTTACCCAACCACCTGCATTAGTTACTCATCTTACCGCCACAAATATTACCTGCAAGTCGCCTGGCTTTGATAATGGTTCAATTACTCTTACAGTTTCAGGTGGTATTACTCCATATACTTTCCTTTGGTCGAACGGAGATACCTCAAAAGATCTAACAGGCCTTACGCCTGGAATTTATACGGTTACCGCTACAGATCTTAACGGGTGTATTATAAAAGACTCGGCAAGAATCGATCTCCCTCCTTCTCTGAAGTATACAAAGAATCTGTCGGATTATAACGGCTTTAACATAAGTTGTAATGGGCTCGCTGATGGTTTTATAAACGTTGATCCGACAACAGGATCAGCTCCATTTGTTTATACATGGACCGGACCTAACGGATATGCCGCTTCAACAAATAATATTTCAAATCTTATTTCAGGCGAGTATCAGTTGTTGATAGTTGACAGCAATGAATGCAAAGCTTCAGAAACCTTTGATCTTACTGAACCCGGGAAACTTGGGTTTACATACAGCTTATCGTCAAGCACCGCAGGCGGGTATAATATTAACTGTGCCGGAGATCTTACAGGCTCGATTGATATTCAACCGGTAAATCAGGTAAAAACTGTCAATTATTTGTGGGCTGACGGTATTTTTGGCCAAACCAGGACTGATCTTCCGGCAGGGAATTACAGTTTAATTATAACAGATGCAAATAATTGCCATGCCAGTGCAACAATCGCAATTACACAACCCGATTCCCTGAAACTTATCTTCAGTGTTGTACCTCCGTTCTGTCCTGACAAACCCGACGGAAGCATAGGAACTGAAGTTACTGGTGGCGTCAGGGGAGCAGGCTATTTGTACAGATGGTCAGATAACTCTTCAAACAGTAACCTCTTAAACATTCCGGAAGGTTATTATAAAGTCACAGTAACAGATATGAACGGATGCTTGGTAAAAGACTCTGTTAATGTCAAACCTATAAACGAAACCTGTCTCATTATTCCAAATGCAATATCACCAAATGGTGACCTGATTAATGATGTGTGGAACATTGGAATGAAGGAGCTATATCCGAAAATGGAAGTAATAATATTTAACAGGTGGGGTGAAACTATATGGAGATCGGAAAGAGGATATCCTAGACCGTGGGATGGAACAAGCAATGGTTCTCCTCTTCCTATTGACTCTTATCATTATATTATTGATCTGCATAACGGATCCAGACCTTTTGTCGGCAACGTGACTATTGTAAGGTAATTTTTTATACATTACGACTTTTGTGAGAAGACTCTTTTTCATATTATTATTCCTGCTGGTTGGTAGCATAACCTTCGGACAACAGCTACCATTATTCAGTCAGTACCTTTATAATAAGTTTTTGCTTAATCCGGCAGTAGCTGGTAGCGACGGGTATACCAGTGTCAGTCTGACTGCCAGGGAACAATGGGTTGGCTATTTAGGGGCACCACGAACCTTTTCATTCAGCTGGCAGACACGAATGCTTAAAAAGAGTTTCATACTGAAACAAACCAGGATAAAAAGGCAGGTTTACAGGCCGAAATCCGATGGGAAAGTTGGTTTTGGAGGATATGTCTTCAGCGACAGGAACGGATTGATCCAAAGAACTGGTATTCAGGTTGCCTATGCTTATCATATGTGGATCCAAAAAAGCACACAGCTGTCTTTAGGCCTTGCCTTTACAGGCTATTACTACAAGATTGACCAGACACAGATAAATTTTGAGGACCCTAATGAGCCCTGGCTGAATAATAATCTCCGTCGTGGCATTTTTGTCCCTGATTTGACTTTTGGGGCTTACCTGCTCAATGCGAAATACAGCCTTGGTTTTTCTGCAGATCAGCTGACAGAGGCTGCAGCTAAAATAGGAGGTCCGGCGTACAAGAACTTCGCTATGAGCAGGCAGTATTATCTTTTCGGTTCTTACGATTTCAGCTGGTGGAGTAATACAATTATCCAACCCGGGTTTCTCCTGAAAATGTCGGAACAGATTAAGCCCCAGGCTGATATAGGTGCAACCTATATATATAATCAGGGCTTCTGGGTAGGATTGGCCTATCGTACAAGTGGTGCCTTGATAGCAAATGTCGGTGTAAAGTATCAAAATATGTTTTTTGGATATGCATATGATTATACATTACAGGAAATTCAGAGTATTACCTATGGGACTCACGAAATAACAGTTGCCCTTAAGTTTGGAGATAATTCCAGGAGATACCGGTGGCTCGATCGTTATTAAACGCCAGATTTTCTAAGAATGTAAACTACCGAGCTGCTCCTCTTTTTATTGAACACCGATAAAATTGCAAAATACGCTGCCTTTGAGATTCCCTTAATAAAAGGAAGTGATGACCCTTTATATTTTTCACTTAGCTGCGAAATATAGAAGACATCAAGCGGAAGAATTCTCAGATCTTCAAGAGTGAATCCTGTTTTTTCAGAAAAAAGACTGAAAGTTTCAGGATTAAAATGCCATAAATGCCGCGGGACATCCCAGGCAGCCCAGAACTGATTATAATGTTCTGCATCGAAAGAGCTGCAATTGGGTAATGCAATAACACACTCAGCGCCTGGTTTTAACAAACGGTATATTTCTGAAATATAGGTAAATGGATTGTAGAAATGTTCAAGTACATGCCAGAGGGTAATGCAATCAAAACTATTGCTATCAAATGAGGAGATCTTATCAGGAGTGGCTACATCCAATCCAAAATGTGATATTGAGAATTTTCGGGCTCTTTCATTTATTTCTATCCCCTTAGCCAGCCACCCTGATTTTTTCATTGTGCCGGCAAAATAGCCTGTTCCGCTGCCAATGTCGAGCAAGGTTCCTGTTTTAAGCCCGGTAATTTTCCTGATAAGCTTTTTCTTCCTGCTCATCATAACGCTCCTGGAAAAACGGTACAGTTTATTGGAAAAGCCCTTAGCCTTATCGTTATGAGAAATATAATTATCCGATTCGTAATATTCAGCTATCTCATTCTCAGCAGGATAATCCTGTGTGAAAAGGAAACCGCACTGAGAACACTTAAGTATTGCAAAATCCTTGCTGCTGGTAAAATAGTCTTTACAGCTAAATTGTAAACCTATGTTTTCAGAAGCACAAATAGGGCATACACTATGATGCACCATACTATTCAGACTTAGGTATCATCTTTATTTTTGCCGTTAAATAGCCTGCGAACAAAAGGATCAGTAATATAGAACTTGCCAGCGATATTTTATTCCCTACATAGTAAGAAGCAGGTTTAAAAGTGAATTTTATTTCATGATCTCCGGCAGGAACAATCATGCCTCTGAGAACCCAATCCGTACGGAAATACTGACTCTCTTTCCCGTCAACATAACATTTCCACCCTGCAGGGTAATATATTTCTGAAAAAACTGCGAGTTTTTCTTCACGGGCGGAGTATTTATAATGTAGTTCATCAGGCTGATATGAAATAAGCTCAATTCTTTCATTTTCCTGAACAGGGAAGGATGATTTTGTAATCTGATTTTTAAAGGTATTTACGATGACTGCTTCCTTAGCCGGATTGAATGAGTTCATTAATGAAATCTCCTTGTTGGCATTTTCCACAATAACGGGTTTTTCTACAAACCATGCATTGCCAAGTGCGTCAGGATTAATTAATGGAGGAGCAGCAGGATTGTAAATTATATATTTTGTATTTAGCATGTTAAGAGAAGGAAAGTGTATGCTATCGAATATAGTTTGCAGATCTTCAACCGACTTTGCCTTAGCTGCAGCTCCATCAAACTGAATCAATTCCGGGTATATGCAAGAATCTATAAGCTCCTGGTATCTCTCCATTTTAGCGCCATGGTAACCACCAATGGATTTATGAAAATATGATGTCGGCGAATTATCATTGAATGTTGAAGCAGCCAGATTTAGAACCCTGTGCTGGGTTGGATCTCTAAGAATAAACGCATCTGCAACTGATGGTGCAAAAGACTTTTGAATCGTTGACGGCCTCTCAAACCGGTCAGCATCAAGATACCTTTTGTCTACAATCCAAAGATCAAAAACAACAAGCAAAGCAATAATAATGATCGCATATTCTTTTCTGAGTTTTTCGTAAATAAAGCCAAGAATAACGCCCAAAGAAAGTAAAATAAATACCAGAGATCTCACAGCATCACTTCTTAACAGGTCCTTTCTGTCTGAAATCAAGGCAGTCTTGAGCCATCCGGGAAGTTCACCTTCCCCTTGTCCAAGAAAGGAACCGGCAATACCCGGAAATATGATGATAAGTAATATAAATCCTCCGGTAATTCCCAGAGCGATCTTTAATCCCCTTATTATCTCTTTCTTAGTTATGGTACCTTTGAAAATATCCCTGAGAGCCAGAAATCCCAGTAGTGGAATGCAAAATTCCGCAATAACAAGAGTCATTGTTACAGCTCTGAACTTATTATACCCGGGGAAATGATTAATAAAAAGATTGGAGAAAGGCATGAAATATTTCCCCCATGCAAGCATTATTGACAGTATTGTTGCTGCCAGGAGCCACCATTTTTCAGGGCTTTTGATCAGAACAAGTCCCAGAATGAAGAGGAAAATAACAATAGCACCCACATAATGTGGGCCGTCAGTTCCGGGTTGAAGTCCCCAGTATTTTTGAAACTCATTGAAATGCGACTGATTGTTATTCTGACTTAATGCTTTAAAAGTTTCCGAAGTGCGATCAAATGGCTTGCTGGATCCTCCCTTGTAATTAGGTATCAGGAGGTTAAATGTCTCATCAACCCCATAACTCCAAAAAGTGATATAATCTTTATTAAGTCCAGATGTGACGTTCATATTTTCCCCTGTCAAATCGGATTTTCCCCTGGTTGAATATTTTCCATATTCATAAGTCGTATACAGATTTGCGAAGTTTACTCCAATTGCAATAAGGAAAGGTATTGCCAACAATGCCGTTGTCTTTAGAAATTTTACCACTGAATTGTTCTTCAAGGAGTAAACAAATTCAACAATTCCGAAGATGAGAAGGCAAATCATTGCGTAGTACGTTATTTGCGGATGGTTTGCCTGGATTTCAAGAGCAAGTACAAAAGCTGTGAACAGAGCTCCTTTAAGTGCGTCATGCCTGTATGTATAATAAATTCCTCCTATCATGGGAGCCATGTAAGCCAGGGCTATTGCCTGCGTATTATGCCCTGCACCGAGGATCTGAAAGAAAAACGATGAAAGTCCATAAGCCAGTGCTCCGGCGATAGCAAGCCAGGGATCAACTTCAAAAATCAATAGCAGAATATAAAATCCCAACATAGAAAGAAACAATACTGAAACCGGCATTTTGAACATCCTGAGTTTAGTTACATCTGCATACTTTATAAGATTCCCTGGATATCTTGTAGAAATAAGATATGCAGGCATCCCGCTGAAAATCGAATTTGTCCATAAAGGTTCCCTCCCATACTTATCACGAAAGTCCTGGATCTCCTTTGTATTGATCTTTGTTACAGTAGAGTCGTTGGCTTTCAGTACTTTCCCTTCCAGAACCGGATAGAAATATGTGAAAGAAACCACAACAAATATCAGGACGGCAATAAGGTGTGGCAGAATGGGTTTGATTTTATCTTTTATTTGCATTGCTGTGTTTTTAAGGTTTCTGACCTGATGAATAACAAAATTATGTATTTAATTTCTTATAAATCATCTGTTATTCCTTTTAAAGAACCCAGATTGCTTTTTAAGTTTCTGATTTTTGACCATTTGTTTATAAATCCTTTTATCGCCTGTAATTCAACAGGCTCGTAGAAGTTGAACAGGTACAGTATAAAAGGGAAGCTGATCAGGCAGGCAGCCTTAATAAACATCCTTGGGATCAGATCCATACCATTTATCAGCAGGCTGGAAAAAGACAATGCTGCTCCGAAAAAGAACATTATAGCTATTTTCCTGATTTCATAAGGGATGAAAAATGCTTTCTGTGAAAAATAGTAACTGGCGATCCAGAAAATAAACTGAGAGAGGAGTGTGGCAATGGCTGCTCCTGTTATACCCCAAATAGGAATAAAAATGAAGTTAAATACAAGACTCAGGATGGTGGAAAGAACAACAATTGTCCCGATTATCCTGGTCTTTTTCGCAAAATGCAGGCCATAAACTGAAAAGTCTTTCAAATTGACAAAGAATACAGACATAGCTAATATGGGAATTATAACAACCGCACCCCAGAACTCTTTCGACTTGGTCATTACTTTGGTCAATTCAAAAGAAAACAAGGATATACCTATAATCGCAAACATCATAATAAAAGAAGAATAGAGCAATACTTTTGAATAGAATCTCTTATTGTTGGGAGTATCAAGCCGTTTAAACATCATGGGACCGAGCGCAAGTTTCATAGAATCAACTATAACCAGTTTTAAAACACTTGTAATTTTGAATGCCAGTGTATACAAAGCAACTGATTTAAGAAGAGCCAGTGAATTAAGCGAATACCTGTCAATGACATTAAGGAGAACTGCAGAAATATTTCCAAGGAATAGAGGAAACCCATAAGCATTCATCGACTTAAAAATGACTTTATCAAAGAACACCCGTGAGTTTTTTAATGTATATCCCAGAAGGAATATCACAACAAGACTGTTTCCAATTACCTGTGCAAGGTAGATGCCTTCAAGCCCCATCTTTTTTGAAATTATAAAGAAGAGCGTCAGTACCAAAACAGAAGTAAGTTTAAACAGGTTTGTTATCGTGTACAGCAGTGATTTCGACTGAAGTCGCATCAGCGTATTTATGATATTGTTTATTGCCTGAATTCCGGATGCTAGTATTACAAATTTGATTACCCTTGACCAATCAGTTTTTGAAAATATTAAAATTGAAAATTTGTCAGAAAGAGGAATAAGTAACAGGCAAAATGCCAATGAAACAACCAATTGTGTGGTAAAAGTCATGAAAAAAATACCCTTCTGATTATCTTTATAATCCTTGTCCCAAAACCACCTTGTGAGGCTTTGAGGTAAAGCTGATGCCATACAGGCAGTTAAAACAAGCGCGGAAATATCGAGAATCCCCATGATCCCGAAATCGTCAACCGAAAAGAACTTCTGGTTTGTAAAAACAGGGATAAGAAGGAACCCAACGAGCTTAACTGCCACGTTGCCAAGGCCATAAATAACTGTGTCTCTAAATGAGGTTTTTATTGTTTTTAACATACTCAGATCCCTAAAAATTCTGAACCTCAGCCATTATCCTAAAGGTTACAAAATTCTAAAATCATTGCGAAGATACAATTTACCTTTAAGATCACGTAGTGACAAGATTTGTAAAATTAGCACGATTAATAGGACGAGCGTATCTTAATCATGATTGTATGAAGAATCTGTTGATCATGACGAAGAGAAGCAAGTTTTTGGTATTTTTACAAACAATAGTCTAATCTGTATGTTATGTTTATCAAAATAGGAGATATAAAGCCCCCTGACTATAGAGGAATTAAGGTACTCGCTGCACATGGACTCCATTCAGACATTTTCAAAATAGTGAACCCTTATCTTAAAAATGGAATGCACATCCTTGATTTCGGATGCGGCGAGGGGGCTTTTTCTCAAAGACTTATCGATGAAGGAATGATAGTTGATGGCTGCGATATTGATACTGACCAAATTAAGGCACATGTTCATGGGAAAATAACACTTGATCTGAATAAACCAGATATTCTGAATTCGATTCCCGAAAAGTATGATATGATAATGGCAGTTGAAATAATAGAACACCTTAATAATCCATGGAAATATCTGAGTGACTGCCTGTCGGTTTTAAAAGCCGGCGGAATTATCGTTCTGAGTACACCTAACATCTCCAGTTTCCCATCGCGCCTCAGGTTTTTCATGAGGGGCACACTTTTAGCATATGAGAAAACAGACCTTGTCCACGGACACATTACTCCATTGTCGTATGTTCAGCTGGAAAACATGTTTAATTTTAATAAATTGGAAATTCTGACGAAGGGATATGCAGGAACCATTCCTTTTATTCACTTATTCGGATTTTCGACTTTTTCAGTTTTCAGAAATCTCATTCTTCCGTTCTTTTACCCGTTCATGACGGGTCCAAAGAAAGGCAGGTCCCTGGTTTATATTTTAAGAAAAAACTGATAATATGGATTTTGAATTATTTTATGATAAGCAACCTGATTATGAAGGGTTCAGGAATGATGCAATTAAGAGGGAGGATTACACTATTACAGTAGACTGGAAAGTCCGGAAACTCATCCAGCTTATTCCTGATGGTTTTAAGTTTGAGAATATTCTTGAAGTTGGATGTGCATTCGGTGTATTATTAAATAATATTTCCGACAGGCTTCAATTAAAAAACAGGACAGGTATTGATATTTCAGGTAATAATATTGAGGCTGCAAAAAATCTTTATCCTGAATGTAAATTCTTCCGTGGCACATTAGAGGATTTCATCAAGGTGATCCCGGAAGAAATTCAAAATCGCAGGTATGACCTAATTGTTCTTTCAGATATTGTCGAACACATACCAGATGATCTGGGATTTATGAAAATGGTTCAGAAAATGTCATCGTATGTGCTGCTTAACCTACCTCTTGAGAAGTCTTTTAATACAAGGAACAGGCAGTATGGTGAACAGGATCCATCAGGACACATTCGTTGTTATGATGAAGAAGATGCACGAAGATTAGTATCGAATGCCGGATTTGATGTTATCACGAGTTTTACCTCGATAGGCTTTTTCGATAAAGCCTTTTATGAAATGTACAAAAGAAACCGTATGAAAAGGATAATGTCGAAACCACTGCCAAAGAGATTGTTCTGGTCTTTTTATTATTTTGCCGAGGACAGGATGAAATTATTAAACCAGGGATTCACAGCCAAAATTATTGGTTCAAATTATTTTGTTTTACTAAAGAGTAACTCTCATTAATCGCAGCGTGTGAAACGGACAGAAAAGCCTGGCCTTAACTTTACTTGAACCGTCTGTTATCAACCTTCAGCAAAACTTCCTGATAAATTCTGGTAATACTATCGACAAAAGACTTTTGTCCAAATTTATCTTCTGCGTATTTTCTGATTATAAACCTGTCATACAAATGTAGGTTTTCCGACATTTGAGTTATTGCTCTGGCAAGTTCATCCGGGCTTTCTTTTTCTACCAGTACTCCGGTTTCGCTGGTTATTATTTCCTTAGGTCCCCCACAATCTGTGGCTATAACAGGTAATCCGCTTGCCATTGCTTCAACAACTACCACCCCAAATGTTTCATCACGACTTGCCAGGACAAATATATCCAGGTGGGAGTAAAAATCGGGGATATCTTCTGCTGATATCTCACCGTAGAATTTACATTTTTTATATACCCCTAATTCTTGTGACTGCATTTTAAATTTTTCAAGAAGGATGCCATCACCCCCTATATGAACCAGCAAATCCATATTTTTTAAAAGAGAAACGGATTTTATTAAAATATCCAGCCCCTTTCTGTAATTTCCCATTCCTCCCAGAATTCCTAAATTAAGAGTCGAACTAAGTGGTTTCTCAGAAGTATGGAATTTATCAGAATCAATAACATTTGGAATTACGGAGATATTTCGTTCACAATAAAGAGCGATATCATCTTTTAAGGCTTTGCTGACTGAAAGAACCAGTGAAGAATTCCTTAGTGCATAAAGGACGCATTGCTTATGAATGGGGCTTCTGAAATATTTTTTTATCCATGTGTGTTCCGTAATGATACTGGGAATCTTTGCTTTTTTTTGAATTAAAGTTCCCAGGAATCCTGCCGGATATGAAAAATGGCTGTGAATAATATCAATTTTAGTTTGCCTCAGGATCTCATTTTTAATAAACCTGTAGGTATTGAACAAGTATTTAAGTTGATTAATGGCGGGAAAAGATTTATTGATTGTAACAACATATTCAGTTACGCCTCCATCCTGTCTTTTCAAAAATGAATAATCAGAAAACGGAGAAAAATGCGAATAATCTACTTTAAAATAAACTACTGCAACAGTATGCTTTATACTCAAAGCCTTAACTTGTTCCTGTACAAAAATGCCACGCCATCTCAGGTTTACTTCAGGATATGAATGTGTAAGCACCAGTATATTCATAGAATAGAATTATAACTGTCTAAAACAAATTTCCAGTTTCATGCTTACAATGTGCAGCAACCAGACTTTGCTCTGAAATTCAATAGATACTGGAAGCCCTGTTTTGTTTTTTCTTAAAGTAGATCACTGGCAAAAAGGAATACCGGACATGTACCTGGTGAGCTATTCTTTATACAAAGTTTTTATCTCATCATTGGTTAATGCCCTGTTGTAAATTCTTAATTCATCGAGAATTCCATTGAAATGATTGTTGCTTCCGTCACCGCTGTCATAACAGTTTCCAATTAGGATCGGCTCCGTATCGCTATTAAAATATGTGTTGTACTCCCTTGCTTTTTTTGTGCAAAATACTCCATTCAGCCACGTTTCTACCGCAGTTGGGGTGACGTTAACCACACAATGTGTCCAGGTTCCAATTGTCAACCGTGTCGGATTTGTAATGGTCCAGAGTGATGGATTTGGGTAAACCTGTAATTCTGATAGTTCCAGGTATGATTTTGTCATATCATGATAATAAGTTGAGGAAGATCCATCAGAATAAAATGCTGCAGACAAACGATTATCATTTCGTAATGCAGCAGATCCAAATGAATAAACCATAAAACATCTTGTATTATTTACCTTACTGTATTTACTTATAATAACACCATTATTCTCGGTTCCGTTAGCACCCCTGGTATAAAGCCAGAAAGAAAAGGACAGCCCATTCTGGGAATTTATTGTATTGGTTAACCGGATGTAATCAGATGTTCCATTAAAATCCAACCCTTGTGATTTCTTACCTGTAACAAAATTATGAGAGGTATAATCAATCCCGTTATTGTTGCTCGAACTTAAATCATTAACATTTCCATCAAATGGCATATATAATACAAGTCCTGTAGTTGGAGGTTCTATATTGTTAAGATTAATAGTAATGGCGCCAAATGAGCTTTTGTTCTTGTTGTCTTTTACCTCAACCGTTAAGTTAAAAACAGGATTGGTTTCAAAGTCAATCGCATCTTCATTATTAATAGTTATTTTGCCATCCTCCTGCGAAATAACAAAGGCATTATTCGTATTGCCGCTTTTTATTGAGTACGATACTACTTGTCCATCTATATCGGAAGCTACCACCTTCCCAACCAGAGTTCCTGCAATACTGTTTTCATCGATGGAAAAAGTTTGATCGTTTATGGTAGGTGGACTATTTTTTTTTGTACATGAAGATAATATAAGAACAACCGATAAGGCGGTAAGCTTCAAAAAAAATGTTATGCTTTTCATATCAGACAATTTTTAAATGGTTAATTGGATTTTTAAATTCAGTTATATATATAAAGAATAAACATAAGTCTAGACTTCATTAATTATTTGTAAATATTTTAATTTGCTTTCACTGAAGTAACAATTTAAAGGTAGGAATTTTTAAATACCATTATCAAATTCTCTTTAAATATTTCCATATTATAATCCAGAATAATCGCCTTCCTGCCATTTTCTCCCATTTTTTCTCTTAACTGTTTGTCATCAAGAAGTTTTACTATCGCATCATGAAATTCCGCCGTATTATTGAAAATTAAACCGCAGTTATGTTTCTCAATAAGATCTTGCTGTGGTTTGCAATTTGAGGCAATAATGGGTTTAGCTCCGAGCATATAGTCGTAAATTTTATTTGCGACACCCGATTCATGCTGTGGGTTTTTATGGAAAGGAGCCAGACAGATATCAGATATTTCAAGGTAGGAAGGGAAATCTTTCATATCTATCCATGGAATATAATGTACACGATCTTTCAAAAGATCCGATTCTACGATTTGTGAAAACAGAGGATAGTCTTTTTTGTCAACCGGCCCGATAAGCAGGAAATTTATGGAACGGCCCTCTTCTATCAGGTTGATGAAAACTCTTAGCGCGTCAAAGATTCCTCTTCTTTCCGCAATCGCTCCGTAATAAAAAATAATAGGGAATCCTTGTTTAAATGGATTATTTGCAACCCCTTTGCTTTGGTATTCCGGTTGCGAAAGATCCGGCACATTCGGTAAAACGACAAACCTGTCTTTCTCCAGTTCATGATACTTTTTTAACAGCACATCCCTGAAATCGTTGCTGAGAACAATTATCCGGTCAGCATAACTTAAATATTCAGGTTCCTTTTTTTCCCATTCATCCGGCCGGGAAACAAGTCTCCTTAAAAATCCCTTTGTCCAGTTATAAGTCGTGACTGTATATGGGTAATTCTCATGAAGATCGAGTATCAATGGGATTTTAAGATTTGTCTTTCTTATTCCTTTGTATGCAGCACGCGACATATAAAGATCATGGACGTGAAGATATTCAACATCGTTATGAATGATGAATTTCTTAATTTTTGCTGCCCAGAACCACTCATAAAGTGGAATGGTGTTAAGCATAAAAAACAATATATTCTTGACTTTTTTCGGAATGTTTATTCTGGTGATATGAATCTGCTCAAATGGATCTTTATAGGTTGTGACAAACCCAAAGCATAAAACAAAAATTTCAAATCCCTGTTCCTTAAGAAGTCCTATTTCCCTGAGAACGCGGATATCATTATTCAATTCATTATCAACAACTATTCCAATCTTCATGATTTGGCATTTATAAGCAAAGGGATTATCTTTTTTGTCAATTCCCTTCTGCTGTAGAACGCGCTTGAGTTATTTTGGGTTATTGATTTTCCGGAAATCAGTTGCATCAGATATTCATAAATCCCTTTGGAATCCGAATAATCAAAAGTCCTTCCATACCCGCCAGTTCTGATGATTTCTGCAGCATCTCCATCGGAGGGGCCCAGGCATATAATTGGTCTGTCTGAGGCTATATATTCAAACAACTTCCCGGTTATAATGCTTTTATTACTCTGATGATCAGGGATAATCAGCAACAGGACAGAGGTATTAAGCATAAACTGAACTGCGGCAGAATGATCGACATATGTTATAAATTTCCGGTTTGAATCGCTGGTCACTGATTGTATAAGCTCCTTCTGACTTTGCACTACTGAACCTATAAATCTCAGGATAAATTCATTATTCTTTTCTTTAAATGACTGAAGAGCTTTTAGAAAACCATCAACAGGATAAATATCTGAAAGAGTTCCTACATAAGTAATTGTGAATACCGGAGGATCGGAAGAAAAGATTCCTGAAAAATCATCTTCATCATAGCCGTTGGTTATTACCTCTGTCTTATATTCTATCCCTTTTACTTTTGACTGGAATAATTTCTTCAGGGAAATTCCGACAGTTATAATTTTATCAGTTTTCCTGAGTACGGTTTTTTCATATGTCCTGTCAATCCATTTAGATATATAAGTAGGGTAGAACTGACTGTAATAGTATATTTCAGTCCATGGATCGCGCAGATCGGCAATCCAATTTATATTCAGATATTTCTTTTTGATCTTAAGTCCGATCAGTTGTGTCGAATGAGGAGGGCTCGTTGTAATAATATTTTGTATTCCTTCGGTTTCAATTAATTCGCATGCTTTTTGAAAGGCATATTTATTCCAGCCTCTTCTTGGATCAGGGATAAAGAAATTACCTCTTATGAATCGTAGGATCTTACCCTTTAATGAGTTATCGATACTATTTGCAAATCCGGCTGAAGGTATACGGGTTTGATCTTTATTATATATTCTGAAATAATTCGTTGCCGGGGTTGTGAAGATTCTGATTGATGAGGGCAGATCTTGCATAAGTGAATTATCTTTTACCGGATAAGCGGCAAATTCAGGAGCGACTGTGAGTATTAAGGGTTCCCATCCGGATTCAGGCAGATATTTTGAAAATTTTAACCAGCGCTGCACTCCGGATCCTCCGCTGGGAGGCCAATAATAAGTGATTATAAGAACCTTATTCATTCTAAAGCTTTTTTAACAAGCTTTGTAAAGAGACTTTTTCTTTTATGATTTCTACTAGCTGCTTAATCTGAACCCTCTCCTGTAACATAGTATCGCGGTACCTGATCGTAACACTGTTGTCTTCAAGAGTCTGATGATCGATAGTTATGCAATAGGGTGTTCCTATCGCATCCTGACGCCTGTACCTCCTTCCGATAGAGTCTTTGTCGTCATACTGACAGTTAAAATCGAATTTAAGATCGTGTACAATTTTTTTGGCAATATCAGGAAGTCCGTCTTTTTTTACCAGGGGCATTACTGCAAGTTTCACAGGGGCGAGGAACGATGGCAATCGAAGAACAACACGGATATCGGAGCTACCATCTTCTTTTTTGAGTTCCTCTTCCTGATATGCTGCGGAGATTACCTGCAGAAACATCCTGTCAACGCCTATAGATGTTTCTATGACATATGGAATATAAGATTCACCTTTTTCCGGATCGAAATACTGCATCTTCTTGCCACTGTACTCCTGGTGCTGTTTCAGGTCATAATCAGTTCTTGAATGTATTCCTTCAACCTCTTTGAATCCGAATGGAAATTTATATTCAATATCTGTAGCAGCATTGGCGTAATGAGCAAGTTTGACATGGTCGTGAAAGCGGTAATTTTCACTTCCGAAGCCAAGTGCCTGGTGCCATCTCATCCGGGTTTCTTTCCATTTTGCAAACCAGTCAAGTTCACTTCCGGGCTGAACAAAAAACTGCATTTCCATCTGTTCGAATTCCCTCATTCGGAATATGAATTGCCTGGCTACAATTTCATTTCTGAACGCCTTACCGATTTGCGCAATACCAAAAGGTATCTTCATCCTTCCTGTCTTCTGAACATTGAGAAAATTGACGAATATCCCCTGGGCTGTTTCGGGACGCAGGTAAATCTTATTGGCTCCCTCAGAAGTTGAACCCATCTCAGTTGCAAACATCAGGTTAAACTGCCGTACATCTGTCCAGTTTCGGGTACCGGATATTGGGCAGACAATTTCATTATCAATGATAATCTGCTTTAGTTCGACCAGGTTGGTTTCATTGAGAGCTTTTGAAAACCGTGCATTCAACTCATCAATTTTTGACTGATTTGCGAGAACTCTTGGATTTGTCTTCCTGAATTTTTTTTCATCGAAAGCTTCTCCAAATCTTTCCCTGGCCTTTTCAACTTCCTTAGTTATTTTGTCGTCAATCTTTGCCATATGCTCTTCAATAAGCACATCGGCCCTGTACCTTTTTTTGGAATCTTTATTATCAATGAGCGGATCATTAAATGCATCAACATGACCGGATGCTTTCCATATTGTAGGATGCATAAAGATCGCAGAATCAAGTCCGACTATATTATCGTTCAGCAGGACCATGCTGTCCCACCAGTATTTCTTTATGTTGTTCTTCAGTTCAACTCCATATTGTCCATAATCATAAACAGCACTTAACCCGTCGTAAATTTCACTCGACGGGAAAACATACCCGTATTCCTTGCAATGAGCGACCAGTTTTTTAAAATTATCTTCCTGAGCCATAATTGTTTTGTTTGTTTTTGCGGAAGACAAAAGTAATTCAAAAAGTTGGGTTATACAATTTCTTGTGGTGACAGATTCCTAACATTTAAGATGTACACACAATTTGAACCTTCCCATTTTTATTACCTCTTCCCCCTGACCCCCTCCCAGGAGAGAAGGGGGAAACAAAAACATTCACAGCTTCTTAGCCCCTCCCTCCTGGGGGAGAGCCTGCCCCGCCTCGGAGGGGCGTTGGGGAGAGGTGGATATAAACGCAGTTGGGAGTAATCAATAACATCTATTTGTATCTTTGCCAATCATTCAGAATTTGTGAATTATGAAAAAGAGAACTGATTTCCTTGTTATTGGTTCAGGTATTGCGGGACTCACTTTTGCTCTTGAGGCAGTGAAGTATGGCAAAGTAACAATTGTAACTAAGGCAAACCTCAATGATACTAATACCCGATACGCTCAGGGAGGTATTGCTGCAGTATTCAGTGAACCCGATAATTTTGAGAAACACATAAATGATACCCTGATTGCTGGTGGCGGGATTTGTAATGAGGAAGTTGTAAGAATGGTTGTTACTGAAGCACCTGAACGGATTAAAGATCTTATTGAATTGGGAGTCTCATTTGATAAGAAAGAAGATGGCACTTACGATCTGGCAAAAGAAGGAGGACACACTGAGCACAGGATACTTCATCATAAAGATAAAACAGGCGAAACCATTCAGAAGACTTTAATGGATCGGGTAAGGAATGAAGCAAATATCGAAATACTTGAACATCATTTTGCAATCGAACTGCTTACACAGCATCATCTTGGAGAAATAGTCAAGAGAAATTATCCTGATATTAAGTGTTTTGGCGCTTACGTGGCTGATCTTGTGAACCAGCAGGTGATAACCCTGCTTTCAAAGATTACAATAGTCGCTACAGGTGGGATTGGGAATGTATACCTTACCACCACAAATCCTGAAATAGCTACAGGCGATGGCGTGGCAATGGTCTACAGGGCGAAAGGTACAATTGAGAATATGGAGTTTGTCCAGTTTCACCCTACTTCTTTGTACGATCCGGAAAGGAAACCTTCTTTTTTGATTACAGAAGCCTTAAGAGGTTATGGCGCAGTATTGAAGAACCTTTCGGGAGAAAAGTTCATGAACAGGTACGATAGCAGAGGGTCGCTTGCTCCGCGTGATATCGTTGCAAGGGCCATCGATAATGAGATGAAAATCTGGGGAGATGATCATGTATGGCTCGATTGCATTCACCTGAATGCTGAGGGACTAAAGGACCATTTCCCTAATGTTTATGAACACTGTCTTGATCGCGGTATTGATATAACAAGGGATATGATACCTGTTGTTCCCTGCGCACATTATTCGTGCGGTGGCATTAAAGTTGATATTAACGGACAAAGTAATATTGACAGGCTTTATTCTTTGGGAGAAGCTTCTTCGACCGGGTTGCATGGCGCAAACAGGCTGGCGTCCAACTCACTTATTGAAGCGGCTGTATATGCTTACAGAGCTGCAATCCATTCAGGAAGCAGGCTAAAATCCCTGACATTTGAAGAACAGATACCTGTCTGGGATTATAAAGGTACAACACATCTTGAGGAGATGGTTCTGATCACCCAGAGTTGCAAGGAAGTTCAAATGATCATGAGCAATTATGTTGGCATTGTCCGATCCGATATCCGACTCGAAAGAGCGATGGTGCGTCTTGATATATTATACGAAGAGACGGAAAGGCTTTATAAAAAATCTCTTATTTCCAAGAAGATCTGTGAACTAAGAAACCTTATAAATGTTGGTTATATTATAATCAAAATGGCAAAGAACCGTCATGAGAGTGTTGGTCTTCATTACTCAATAGATTATCCTAAGAGGGCAACCTCAGAATTCTGAAAGACTTTATTTTTTATTATGAACCATCTTGAATCCACATTTGCAGGTAAAAACAGCTTCTGGAGATATATTGTAATGTTTGCTGTTATTCTCATAGTTTCAAACACTATCGGAGCAGTTCCTTTGCTGATTGCGACACTGATTAAGTCAGCTTCAAATCCGGCTGTATTCTCTCAGCTCGCTGCCAATCCGAATGATTTCAGTGTGGTAGGACTGGGTCAGAATACAGGTTTTGTTATGATGCTTTTCCCTTTCATCGCCGGATTAATAGCATTCATTCTCCTGATTAAACCTTTGAATAACCGGACACTTAGAATTACTATTAACGGGAGTGGTGGCATCAGATGGAACCGGTTTTTTATATCTGGGACCGTATGGCTGATCCTTTCTGCCCTTTATCTGATGCTCTACCTTAAACTCGATCCCTCAAACTTCTCTATTAACAATAAGACTTCTTCGCTGATTCTCCTTTCAATAGTTTCGGTTCTGTTTATTCCCTTTCAGGCAGCATTCGAAGAGGTACTTTTCAGGGGATACCTGATGCAGGGATTTGCCGCACTGGTTAAAAACAGATGGTTTCCTGTGATTATGACTTCAATTCTTTTCGGCCTGATGCATGGATTTAATCCGGAAATAAAGGAATTTGGATTTTTCACAATGATGCCACAGTATATAACTTTTGGCCTGATATTTGGCATTATTACAATCCTTGATGATGGTATTGAAGCCGCAATGGGTGCGCATACGGCAAACAATATTTTCCTGTGTATCATGGTAACCAACCGGTCATCGGCCCTGCAGACACATGCACTTTATGAACAGTTTAATATTCATCCCTGGACTGAATTCCTGGCACTTGTAATTACCGGCCTCATTTTTGTTTTGATCCTGAAAATAATTTTCAAATGGGATAAATTTTCGTTACTGTTTGAACGAATCAGGATTAATCAATTGTAGAGACAGGTCTCAGACCTGTCTCAGCTGAATTATAATAATCAAATCGGTATATTTCAGACGTTATAATCTGAACTTTTATCCTCTGTCCTGAAGTCCCCCCATTTTTCGCGGATTTCCTGAATAATGTTCCTGACATCATCAGCCTCAACAGCCGTAAGAAGTTTAAGACGTATTTCCTTAAAATGGGGCAATCCTTTAAAATAATTTGATAAATGCCTGCGCATCTCAAATATTGCTCTTTTCCCCTCTTTATGTTGAAGTGATTTATCAAGATGAAAAAGTGCAATATCAGCTTTCTCATTTACTGAGGGTTCCTGTAAAAGTTTCCCTGTATTAAGATAATGTCTTATATCCCTGAATATCCATGGTCTTCCCACCGTCGAACGGCCAATCATGATCCCATCCACACCATACTTATCGAACGCCTTCTTTGCACTTATGGGTCCGTCAATATCTCCATTGCCGATTATCGGGATTTTTATCCTTGCGTTATTTTTTACTTCACCGATAAGAGTCCAGTCAGCATTTCCTTTATATAATTGAGCCCTGGTCCTTCCGTGAATTGTCAATGCTTTAATACCAACATCCTGCAAACGTTCTGAGATCTCAACAATGTTCTTGCTGGCATCATCCCATCCGAGCCTGGTTTTCACGGTAACAGGAAGCTTCACCGATTTGACTATGGCTTCAGTCATTTCAATCATTAATGGTATGTTCCTGAGCATTCCTGCACCGGCTCCCCTGTTAGAAATTTTTTTTATTGGACAACCGAAATTGATATCGATCAGTTCAGGCTTTGCTTCCTCAGCAATAAGTGCTGCTTCAACCATAGAATCAATTAGATGCCCGTAGAGCTGGATACCTATTGGTCTTTCATAATCATAGATATCAAGTTTTCTTACACTCTTTTGTCCATCGCGAATTAGTCCGTCAGAGGAGACAAATTCAGTATACATGAAATCAGCTCCGTTCTTTTTGCAAACCATCCTGAACGAAGGATCTGTTATGTCTTCCATCGGCGCCAGAAATAGCGGCCTGTCACCCAGAAATATGTCACCAATTTTCAAATTCCTGAAATTTTTGTATATTTAAATGAATGCAAAATTAATAAAATGCCAGAAAAGCATAGCCACTTTAAATTATACAATGAATCGCCTGCATATCAGCTATTTGTGTCAATACTTATAGTCGCAGGTGTTGGTATTGTATCTATGATCATCCTGATTATTGCCGGAATTGCGATTTTTGATTCTGATATGTCGGTACTGGAAAAATCAGGAGCCGCATTAAGCAATACAGATTCCGGATTTCTGAGATACCTGCTGATTATTCAGGATATTTCACTTTTTATTCTTCCTTCGTGTATAATAATGGTGATGATGAAACCTGAATTTGCAAGGAGGCTGGATGAACTAAAATTACCTCTACTGAAGGAAATAGGTCTTGTCATTGTTCTTGCTTTTTGCATCTTTCCGGTTACCAGTTTTACCGGACAGATTAACTCGGCAATGCATTTTCCGGACTGGCTCTCAGGTGTGGAAAAGTGGATGGAGGAAAAAGAAGATTATGCAAACAGTATAATAAATCAGGCATTATTTGCTCCTTCTTTTGCCATGATGATCTTAAATCTCTTTATCATTGCTATTCTTCCGGCAGTCGGAGAGGAATTCTTTTTCAGGGGAGTTTTACAGAAGATATTAATTAAACTTTTCAAATCGGGGCATGTTGCAATATGGGTCACAGCTTTTATTTTCAGTGCCATACATTTTCAGTTTTTTGGATTTGTTCCCAGATTTATTCTAGGATTGATTTTTGGTTACCTGTTTTTCTGGTGCGGCACACTATGGATGCCGGTAATTTCACATTTTATTAATAATGCAGTTCCTGTAATAATGGCATATATACAGGGTATGGAGAAATTCAACGCCCCATCAGATACTCCTTTATGGAAGCTGGCACTTGCGCTTCCCTTGCCCGTCGCAATAGGGCTGGTAATTTTGTTTTATTTCAGAAATAGGAGTAAGATAATTGACAGGCCTGAGATTACTCAGGGTGATTTAATTTGAATTAGTCAATGTCATGGTCTGAGCTTCAGCTGCAATAACTTTTTCAAGTTCCCCTTTTCTGTAGAAATAAACCAGTCCGTATTGCTCATTTAATGTTTTTCTTAATGATTCAGGAAGTGAATTATGGAAATTTTCAACTTCATTCCAGAGCTTAAGAATAATTTCATCGGCTTCTTGTCGGAGATCGCAATTCTTTACTATATAATCGGAAGTTTTTTTTGCAAGTGTATTATGGTATGTCCAGGCTTCAATGAAATTTTCAAATCTGACTTTGACAACAGCAATTGTAGGATTTGTAATCGGACTAGCTCCCTTTTTTATTCTGAACTCTTCACCTTCAATTATCCTTCTTCCCCAGCTCATTAATTCGTTCTCGGTATTAAATGAGGGAACCGTTGATTCATCTGTCGCCAGGCCGTAAAAGGCCCTCGTTTCAGCCGGCAATTCACCGCGGAGTATTGCCATATTCATGACCCTGACAAAGTGAGTCAGATAAATGCGGGCCTTTCTTATTGATTCGTTGTAATCCTTACCCTTCTTATTCTGGGAAGATAACGCCTGCCTGTATAACTTGAAGTTATGTTCAAATATTGGCAGAAACTTCTCCAGGCTAACAATTGTTTTCGACGAAAATGCCAGTTTATTCGGAGGAAGCTCTTTCCCCTTTTCAAGAGCAATTTTCATAGCCTTTATCCGGGCAGTATCGGTGTTGGGCAATCTTCTGTATGGCATATCAGGGTCAGGTTGTTAATAATGTGTTCATAAGAGAAGCGAATGTAACAAATATTTGTTAATAACCAAGGCTATTCGCAAAAAAAGAGTATTCATGATTAATTGGTTTGATTTCTGAATATCCGAATTTGAGTTGTTTAAATACTTTCACATCCAATATTTAAACGAAAATGACCTGAAAATATTCCATCTCAGGGAGTTATAAAAAATAAATAATATTTTGACTAAATAGGAATATAGTCTGATGATTAGTAATTTAGCAGAATAAAATCAGTAACTAATTATTGTGATATGTTTAAAAGTGAAGTATATACCAAAAGACGAGAGGAACTCCGTAAAAAGCTGAAATCCGGAATTGCACTTTTTATAGGCAACACTGAATCGCCGATGAATTATCCTGATAATACCTACCACTTCAGGCAGGACAGCGATTTCTTATATTTTTTCGGACTCGATCTTCCCGCACTAACCGGAATGATGGATTTTGATTCAGGCAAAGACCGGATATTCGGAAACGACATCGATATGGATGACATCATCTGGATGGGTCCTCAGCTAACAGTCAGGGAGCTTGCCCAGAAATGTGGTATCTCTGAAACAGCACCGGTGTCTAAACTTGGTGATACTATCAAAGATGCCCTGTCAAAGAAAAGAAAAATTCATTTTCTCCCGCCTTACAGAGGAGAAACAAAGATGACCCTGGGCGTTCTGTTGAAAGAAAACCCCTGCCAGATGAAAACACTGGCTTCAGTTGATCTGATAAAAGCAGTTATTTCGATGAGATCTATAAAAGAAAAAGTTGAAATAGATGAGATAGAAAAAGCAGCGGATATTGCGTATGAAATGCATGTAACCGCTATGAAGATGTGCAAACATGGTGTGAAAGAGCAGGATATATTTGGAATGATAGAAGGAATAGCGCTTGCAAAAGGAGGCGGAACTTCATTCCCGATAATTCTGAGCATCAATGGACAAACTCTTCATAATCATTCACACGGGAACATTCTGACTAAAGGGAGGATGATGGTAACAGATGCAGGTGCTGAAACAAGCCTTCACTATGCCTCAGATATAACCCGGACAACTCCTGTGGGAGGAAAATTCAATGAGAAACAAAAAGACATTTATGAAATAGTGCTGAAAGCCAACACAGATGCAATCAAAGCGACAAAACCGGGTATCTCGAACCGGGATCTGCATTTTATGGCCTGTAAGATCATTGCAACGGAGATGAAAAGCCTCGGACTGATGAAAGGTGATGTTGATGAAGCTGTTGCCGCAGGGGCTCATGCTTTATTCATGCCTCACGGACTTGGTCATATGATGGGTCTCGATGTTCACGATATGGAAGGCCTTGGTGAAAACTATATAGGTTATAATGATAAGGTAAAACGAAGTGAACAGTTTGGTACGGCGTTTCTCAGGTTTGCACTGCCTTATAAACCGGGACATGTATTTACTGTTGAACCCGGATGCTATTTCATTCCTGAATTGATAGGAAAGTGGAAAGCCGAAGGGAAATTCAAAGAATACATCAATTACAATAAAATTGACTCCTATATGTCTATTGGAGGTATCAGGATAGAGGATAATGTTTTGATAACCGACAAAGGTCATAAGGTTCTGGGTAAACCCATACCTAAAACCATAAAAGAGGTGGAATCTGTTTGCTCTTAAATCTCTGTGTATCTCTGTGCTTGCTCCGTGTATCTCTGTGATAGTTCTTATTAATTGTTACACATAAAGCCACAGGAGGTTCACAGAGTACCACTGAGAAAATATGCAGTTTAAAATCATGGGCCGTCTTTTTGCAATAAGTGATATCCATGGTTGTTATAAGCCATTTTATGAGCTTATTGTAAATACAATCAAACTGACAAAATCAGATCAGCTGATCCTGCTTGGTGATTATATCGATCGCGGGGAACAGAGTAAAGAGGTTATTGATTTCATTTTTGAACTTAAAAATGGCAATTTTAATATTACGACCCTGACCGGAAATCATGAAGTGATGCTGGTTGATTCATATTATGAGACTAATGCATTGCCGTTATGGTTAATGAATAACGGAATGTCGACCCTGGAAAGTTTTGGAATTCAGGATATCAGAGAAATTGAAAAAAAGTATCTGGAATTTTTTACCTCGCTTGAATATTATAAAATTATTGGTAATGCAGTTTTTGTTCATGCCGGATTCGATGATTTTGCTGATAATCCTTTTGACGACAAGCAATACATGATCTGGGAGTGTCATCTTTCCTATAAAAATCCTGTTTTCTCAGGAAAGACAATAATTCATGGCCATCGCCCGAAAACCATTTCTTATGTTAAAAAGCAAATAGCGGAAAAGGCAAAAGTGATTCCTATAGATACAGGATGTGTATATGCAAATGAGAGTGGCTATGGAAATCTCTCTGCTCTTGAGGTTAACAGCATGATTCTGTATTCAGTTCCCTGTCAGCAGTAACAATCTCTGTGACTACTCTGTGAATCTCTGTGCATCCTCTGTATAACTCTCCCGCTCTACGGGACAAGTTGTGTAAGTTCTTTGTTTTAAAAATCAGTTACACAGAGGGCCACAGAGGGTACACACAGAGTGTCACAAAGACTACTTTATTTGATTTTTTCCAGAGTCTTCCAGCATTGATAAAGTCCGCGTGGCACATGGAAACAACCTTTCCATTTCCCTCCTTTAAGTGGCAGGAGTACTTCGCCCTGTCGGTTAAGATATCCGAACCACTCAGGATATTCTTTATCTTTAAAATGTTCCCATGTGTAATTATGAATGATATCAAACCATTTCAGGCACTCTTTTGATCCTGTCAGCTGATATCCTTTGAGCATTGAAATTAATGTTTCTATATGAACCCACCACAATTTCTGATCCCATTCGAGTTGCTGGGTAGGATGTCCCTTCCTGTCGAGAAAATAGAAAATTCCTCCATACTGCTTATCCCAACCATACTCTACCATCTGTACTGCGATACCCGCAGCAGTTTTAATGAGTTCAGGTCTGTTGAGCCGTTCCCCCAGATCCATAATGAACCACATAGCCTCAATAGCATGGCCCGGATTAAGGAGACGCCCCTCGAATGTATCCGAGAGTTTATTATCGCGAGTAAGGTTCTCGACTACCAGACCCAAATCGGGTCGGTAAAAGACATCCATGACCTCATGTATGCAGGTATCAATGGTCTTGTTCAGAAAATCTTTTTCGAGAAGGTGTTCAATCTCAAGAGCGAGATTGCACAGGATCATTGGCAGAGCAAAATTTTTAAGGCTCCGGGTTCCGGGATGTGATTTATCCCACTTCCCTTTGGGATTATTAACTTTTGAAAGAATTATATCAAATGTTTTCCGTGCTATATCGGCATATTCCTGGTTTCCGCTTGCCTTGCTCAGCTGTCCGAAGGCCATTGTAGCGAAAGTATATGAAAAAATATTGTAAGGTTCAATAATAGGCTTTCCATCCTGTGTTAGAGAAAAATACCAGTTATAGTTTCCGTCGTGTCCGAACTTTTTCAGAAACTCCCCTCCCTGTAAAGCACATTTCAGCCATTCCGGATTTTTCTCCAGGTTGTTGTAAAGCATTGAGAACTGCCAGACTTCGCGACCCTGCAGCCAGACAAATTTGTCAGTATCGAAAACATTTCCTGCCCTGTCAAGACAGGTAAAATAACCTCCGTATTTTGTATCTTGCGATTTATTAAGCCAGAAGGGTAAAACATTATTGAGTAGTTCGTCCTTGTAGAGCTTTGATAAAGAGTTGGAATCCATAATTAAAAGTTTTAAGTTGTTATTTTTTGCCTTTCTGAATCCACATTTCTTCAATTTCTTCCAGTGATTTTCCTGTTGTTTCCGGTAATAATTTCCAAACAATCAGCATGTATGGGACACACATCAGTGCAAACAGCCAGAAGGTTCCTGCAGGCGTTAATGCAGATAACATAAGTGGAGTAAGCTGGCCAATCAGGTAAGTCCCTATCCACAGAGAGAGACCGGCTATTGACATGGCGGCACCTCTTACCTTGACCGGGTACATTTCTGAAAGAAGGACAAATATCACGGCACAGATCGAAATGGCGCAGCAGAAGATATAGAAAAGAAAGAATATTAACAGAAAAACGGAGGGGATACCCAGTTTTGTTCCAAAAGCAAAAAAGATACCAATCAGTACCAAAGCAATTATCATCCCTGATACTCCCCAGTATACGAGTTGTTTCCGGCCTACTTTATCTATAATTATTAGCGCAAGTATGGTAGTTAACATATTCACAAGACCTACCAGGGACTGATAAAACAGTGAATCGCCGCTCGATAACCCGCTCTCTTTGAAAATGGTTGGTCCATAATACAGAACCGCATTTACTCCCATAAACTGACCAAGCATTGCCAGGGCAACTCCTATAAACAGAGCTAACCTGAAGCCGGGCTGGAAAAGCATTCTCCAGTTTGTGCTTGTTTCGGAAGCGACCAGGTTTTTTACATTACTGATCTGGATTCCGGCTTCTTTTTCTCCGTAGATTTTTTTGAGAATTACAGAAGCTTTTAATTCCTGCCCCTTAACTATAAGCCATCTGGGGCTTTCCGGTATGAGGAAAAGCACAATAAAAAAGAGTAATGCAGGCATAGATTCCATCCCCAGCATCCCTCTCCATACCTCGCTGCCAAAGATCTTATTATATAAGCCTGTGGTTGCGCCTTTTTCCAATAGCGTTACCGAATATTGATGCAATCCATAATTGGCAAGGTATGCTCCAAGGAATCCTACAGTGATTGCCAGCTGGTACATTGAAACCAGTCTTCCGCGAAAGCTGGGAACTGAAACTTCAGCGATATAAAGAGGGGAGATAACTGAAGCCACACCGATTCCGATACCTCCCAGGATACGGGCAATAACCAGTTGTACCTCATTTCCTGCCACCATGCATCCGATACCGGATATTGAAAACAATACTGCAGAAAGGAGCAGAACTATTTTACGACCGAATTTGTCGCTAAGTGAACCTGCAACCATTACACCTCCGATAGATCCTACAAGAGCACATCCGACATACCATCCCTTTGTTATATTATCAAGATGGAACTGCGATGAGACCTGGTCCACTGTTCCCGATATTACTGCAGTGTCGTATCCAAAAAGGAATCCTCCTAATGACGCAACAATTGATAACCAGACAACATAAATAATTTGATTTGAATGTTCCTTCATAATTATTTAATATTAAAATATTCTTTATACCTGTCATACAGGTGCCCTGCCTGGAGATAAGCTGACTGTGGACTCATAAAATGGGAAAACTCGAATGTGATACCTTTATCGTAACCCGCACGCTTGGCAGCTTCAAGTTTTAGCCTCAGCTTGTCAAATTTTATCGGAAGAAATCTGATAGGCATATCACGGTCAAAGGTTTCAGCATTTGTCCAGCATTTCATTTTATATTTATCTGCAAGTTTCTTATTTACTGAGAAAAATGCATCGAGTTCGTCATAATCAATGTCGCCATCCTGAAAAGCGCAAGCATCCACAACATCATGTATCCCATCGAATATTTCTCCCCATTCTTTTTCATGCTGCTGAACCGACACTGATTTTGCTTTTGTCAGGTCCCCCGAAGCAGACTCTACAGCTTTTTTACCATCAATCCAGGGTGATATAAATGTAGGAAGACCTCCCGAAACATCTTTGCACTGTTTACCCATGGCATGAAATGCTCCGATGGCTCCTTTTGTCTTCCGGCTTATTTCACCACTTATGTACCATCCCTGAAAACTTTTGAATTTACTCCCATAGTTTTTCCAGACTTCATCTATGACATATTTATTGTCTTCCACCTCCCATGACATATCGCCTGTGTCCCAGTATTTTCCGGAGTCGTATAAACCGAAATAAAACTTCATGCTGTACTTGGCAGCTAAGCGCAAGAACAACTCGAGTAAATCAACTGAAGGCATATAACACCCTTTTTTAAGCAAATATTCTGAAGGGAAAGTGATAAATTTCCGATAACCTGAACGTATCATTATCACAGTATCAATGCCTATTGCTTTGATATGGCCGAATTCAATATCCCACTCTTTTTCTCCCCAGTTCTGATGAGGTATATCATGCGATATCTCATCAAGAAAGGTACCTGTGATAGTCAAAGCATTTCCCTTAGGTACTATTAATTTCGACTCGGGATAGACTACAGGCGCAGGAATATTTTCCTTACCTGCACATGAAGCTATTGGAACTGCCAGTGTGGCCATTCCAGCTAATGCCGATTTTGTGAGGAAATCACGGCGTGATTGCTCTTTTTTCATGGATTTAAATATTATAAGGATTAAATGATCGTAACAGGAAAATCTTATGCAATGGTTATTTCTCCGATATGGTAAATACTGTCCCCTGACAAATATACAATATCTTAAATACAGAAACTTGTTTATTGATTATTTTTCCTGCATTCCAGGCCAGCTGGTTTCAATTCCCTGAGACCTGATCAGATTCTGAAAATCTAAAAGCAGATTTTTATTTTCACGAACTTTCGCCGGTGTGACTTTTTTATTCATTGCAAAGGCGATCAGCGACCCTGCAGATTCCCCAATGTTCCATTCCACCGGGTGAAGGCGATAACAGCCATTTGTAATGTGCGTTGTACCGATATTCTTATTTGCAGGTATAAGGTTTTCAATACGTTCCGGAATTAATGCACCAAGTGGTATCTGGAAAGGGAGAGAATCAAAATCAATGTAATTATTCCCTGTACAGGAGGGATGAAGATCAATATGATAATATCCGATACCTACACTGTCATAAAAATCAGCAGCGGTATTATTGTTTTTCCCGGTTATAAGAGATCTGTTTTCCCTGCCTACATGTTCTTCGAGAATTGTAAACAACGCCTTTATGCGTCTTGATTCGCGTATGTACGGATATTTTGCCAGCCCATCTTCCGTACCCATTATGTCCTTCCGGAGACGAAGGCCGGGCCAGCCACGACCATTACCGGGGCGCGGTGCTTCAGTCTGCAACCAGTACAAAAGTGATAAGCTCAATTGTTTGGAACTTTCAATTAATTTCTTAAACTCTTCAGGGCCTGCGCCTATCAGATTTCCGCTCATAAAATCATTCTGTGGCCAGTTGACTATAGTGATATCACTCTGGAAAGTCAGGGGTTTAAAATTATTTTTGTTAATTATTCTCCGATAGGTCCAGAGGTTTAAAAGTGGTGAGGTATCAGTTTTTTCAGGGTTGAAAGCGAGTTCTTTTGTTTCTAGTGTGGCCGGATTTGAGTAGTGAAGATCCAGGAGTTTCCCAGGCCATGATGGTTTAAGATCAGGCTTAAAATTGCTCCAGTAATCAAAATCACGCGGTTTTTCTATTAAATGGTCTTCTCCCGGAATATAATCCATCGCAAAACATGCCGTAAATGCCTGGTTACTCTCAGGATTTGCTTTTTCAGGTGCATGCAATTCCCGTGTTATATTCCGGGATTCGGCACCCGTTATAAATTCGGTACCTGCAAGCGGCAGGAGATCTCCCAGCTCAGTGGCGTCTATGAAATATGATGCCGTAAGTAATATACTTTTTCCCTGAATTTGATGGACTGCTTTTAATGACCTGACTTTATTTCCAGCAACATCAGCAGACACAATTTTATAATCAGTCAATAAGATTAATCTCTTTGATTCAATGAAAGGGGTCAGCATATTAAGGAGCACTTTCATTGCAACCTTCGGTTCATGACACAGTTTTGAAACAGAACCGTCGCCAGGATTTAAATAATTATCAGCCCTGGCCGTTTGCGTGAGGGGATAATTCTGCTTATAATAAAGTCTTATGGAATTTCGAAAATCGCGATAAAGTTGTGTGGCTCCATAAGTCTCGATCCACGGATGCTCATCGGGAGGCACACCCTGTTGTGAGAGTTGCCCTCCGACCCAATCTGTCTCTTCGGTTAAAATAACTTTTAAATTATTACGCAAGGCCGCCAAAGCTGCAGCACATCCTCCGAGTCCACCCCCGCAGATTACCAGATCGGCAGAAAGTTCATTTGCATTATCCTGCGAACCAGCACTCTTTTCTGAAGGATGGTAAATTTCATAAAGGCCCGAAAAGGGAATCGTTGCGAAAGCACCGGCGAATCCTGTGGAAATTTCAACGAATCTCTTGCGATTCATAATAAGGATTTATCCAATCAAATAATTCTTTCAGAAAGCTTTGAAGAATTCTCTGTTAAGCCTGGCAATATTAGCAAGTTTGATTTCTTTTGGACATTCTGCTTCACACGCTCCGGTATTTGAACAGTTTCCGAAACCGAGTTCATCCATTTTCTCAACCATTGCTCTTACCCGGTCTCTTGCCTCGATACGTCCCTGTGGCAGGAGAGCGAACTGTGATATTTTAGCCGAAACAAACAACATTGCCGAAGCATTCTTACAGGCTGCAACGCAAGCTCCGCAGCCAATACAGATTGCAGCATCGAAAGCGTCATCATATTTACTCTTCGGAACCAGAATTGAATTGGCCTCAGGTGCAGCCCCTGTATTAACTGAAATAAATCCACCTGCAATCTGGATTTTGTCAAAGGCTCTTCTATCTACTATGAGATCTTTGATAACAGGAAAGGGCTTTGCTCTCCATGGTTCAACCCATATTGTATCTCCATCATTAAAATATCTCATTGAAAGAGAACAGGTTGTTATAGCGGGAACAGGCCCATGCGGATGTCCGTTAATATACATTCCGCACGAACCACATATGCCTTCACGGCAATCGTGGTCAAATGCCACAGGATCTTTATCCTCTTCAACTAGTCTTTTATTGAGTGCATCAAGCATCTCAAGGAATGCCATCCTGGGAGACACATTATCCATCTGGAAGGTCTCAAAGTCACCTTTTGAATTTGCATTTTTCTGTCGCCATATTTTGAGTGTAAGCTTCATATCCTTATAAAATTATATTGTCCTTATCGATAATAAATAGTCCTTTTAGAAAAATGCTCAGTGCTCAGTACTCAGTACAAAGAGTATAGGGATTAGGATTTGACCTGTGCTCTGCGCTCTGTGCCCTGTGCTCTGTGCTCTGCGCTCTGTGCCTTTATTTATAGCTTCTTACCTTCATCTCCACATTCTCGAACTTAAGTTCTTCCTTATGCAGGATGTGAGGTTTACCTGCACCGCCATATTCCCATGCAGCTACGTAAGCGAATTCTTCATCGTTTCTCAAAGCTTCTCCTTCCGGGGTCTGATATTCTTCCCTGAAATGGGCACCGCATGATTCATTCCTGTTAAGTGCATCAGTTATCAGAAGCTCACTAAGTTCAAAGAAGTCAGCAACCCTTCCGGCTTTTTCAAGCTCCTGGTTGAGTTCATTGGATTTTCCCGGAATATTAAGATCTCGCCAGAACTCATCTCTGAGTTCCTTAATGAGTACCAGTGCTTTTTTAAGCCCTGCTTCGTTTCTCATCATTCCGCAATAGTCCCACATAATTTTGCCTAACCGTTTATGAAAAGAAGAAGCAGTTTGTTTTCCTTTTATGGAGATAAATTTATTCAGTCTTTCTATTACACTTTTTTCAGTTTCTTCAAACTCCGGTCTGTCTGTTGAGATTTTTGGAACCCTTATCTCATCTGCCAGGTAATTATTTATTGTATTTGGAATAATAAAATATCCGTCTCCTGAAGCCTGCATGAGAGAACTTGCACCGAGACGGTTTGCACCGTGATCTGAAAAGTTGGATTCTCCTATAGCATAAAGTCCGGGTATCGTAGTCATAAGTTCATAATCAACCCATAAACCACCCATAGTATAATGCCCGGCCGGATAAATTCTCATTGGTTCTGTATATGAGTCAATACCTGTGATAGTTTTATACATATCAAAAAGATTACCATATTTCTCCTCAATAGCTTCCTTACCCTGTTTTTTGATAGCGTCCCTGAAGTCGAGATTCACAGCCAGCCCGGTATCACCGATGCCATAACCCGCATCGCAGCGTTCCTTAGCTGCCCTCGAAGCAACATCACGTGGAACAAGATTCCCGAATGCAGGATAACGGCGTTCAAGATAATAATCTCTTTCATCCTCGGGTATTTCATTTCCCGGACGTTTATCTCCCTTTAATTTGGGTACCCAGATCCGTCCATCGTTTCTAAGGGATTCCGACATCAGTGTAAGCTTTGCCTGAAATTCATTGAGTTGTGGAACCGAGGTAGGATGAATTTGAATAAAGCTTGGATTGGCAAAGAAAGCTCCTTTCTTATGTGCTTTCCACACTGCAGAAGCATTTGAATTAACTGCAAGTGTTGAAAGAAAATAAATTGTGCCGTAACCTCCGGTAGCCAGCACAACTGCATGTGCAGCATGTCTTTCAATTTCTCCCGTCAACAGGTTGCGGGCAATAATTCCGCGAGCCTTTCCATCAATCAATACTATATCCAGCATTTCGCGACGTGGATACATCGTAACTGTCCCTTTTTTTATCTGCCGGTTCAGAGATGAATAAACCCCAAGCAGACACTGCTGTCCTGTCTGACCTTTTGAATAAAAAGTTCTTGAGACCTGTACCCCTCCGAACGACCGGGTGTCGAGTGTCCCGCCGTAATCGCGTGCAAAGGGTACTCCCAGGGCAGTATAATGATCAATTACCTGGTTGCTTACTTCAGCTGCCCTGTAAACATTAGCTTCACGGGCCCTGAAGTCGCCTCCTTTTATCATATCATAGAAGAGTCGATAAGTGCTGTCGCCATCATTCTGATAGTTTTTTGCCGCATTTATTCCTCCCTGCGCTGCAACGGAATGTGCTCTTCTTGGTGAATCCTGGTAACAGAATGTTTTTACACTGTATCCGAGTTCACCGAGTGCTGATGAAGCTCCTGCTCCCGATAAGCCAGTCCCAATGACAATTATTTCAAGTTTTTTCTTATTCGCGGGGTTGACAAGTTTTACAGATGCTTTATAGTTGGTCCATTTCATTGCCAGCGGACCTTCCGGTATCTTCGAATCTAATTTTCCCATGATTATAATTTTTTCTTTTTGGATTTATCTGAAAAACCATAAAGAGATTGAAATAAAAGCAAAACCTGCCGGAATAACTATAGCATAGATCAATGCTATTGGTTTAACAACAGGATTCCATAACCTGTGATTAAGGCCAAGTGTCTGGAAGGCTGAATAGAAGGCATGAAAAAGGTGAAATCCCAGCAAGGCAAAGCAGGTGAGATAAATGAAATCATATGCTGGAATCTTAAACAGGCTATGAGCTACAGAATAAAAATCTTCCGCGTTCCCTTTAACTATTCCAAGTTTTATAAAATAGAAATTGAACCAGTGAAGGATGAGAAAAGTAAGGATTATGGCTCCCGTCCAGATCATAAATCTTGAAAAGAACGATACCTCCGATTTGTTGCCACTAACATATCCTACAGGTCTTGACAACCAGTTCTGGATCTGGAGCCAGATCCCATATGTAATATGAATGAGTATTGCTCCAAACAGAACGACTTCCATAATCTTTATCAGCGGGAAAGTTGCCATAAAATGTGCTGCGGCGTTAAACGGACCGGGTTCGCTTTTGAGAAGCATAAGGTTGATAGACAGATGAAGCGGTAAGAAGGTGAGTAAAAACAAACCGGCCAATGCCATTGTGAATTTCTTCGTTATTGAGGAAAACAAAACTTTACTCATTGGATATTAAATGTTTAGAGTTTATCTTTTTGCCCTGGAAGGAAGTTTATCAAAGTTAGATGTATTAAATCAGATTTACAATATTATGCTAAATATCACAATCCCATGCCGCCACAACGCCCTCTCCAATTTATTGATAATTGGCTACCTTTACAAAATTATAATAATTATCAATATGTTTTTTTCATTCAAAGGAGGCAGAATTCACTATTCTGATTCCGGAAAAGGAAGTGTTATTGTTCTTCTTCATGGTTACCTTGAATCAGCTGAAGTATGGAATGGTTTTTCAGAGAAACTTGCATCAGCATTCAGGGTTATTACAGTGGACCTGCCGGGTTGCGGTCTTTCTGACGCAATCTCAACAAACAGGCAGACTTCTTATTTATTCAGAAAATCTATCGCGTATTTGAGAGTGGTATCAATATGTTCCCAGATTGGATAAAACCCTTTATTATCCAGTATATTACGGGCAATATATGCTTTTAGCTGAGTATGAATTATTGTTCCCGATATTTTTAATCCTGACCGATCTTCCTTGACGCCATTTGCAGCAGCAAACCGGATAAACTGATCAAGAAGGGCCTGTTTATCGAGATATTTTTCCATCTGCACCGGGTCATTGTATTTCTTGAGCGCCTCCCTGTTATTCTCAGTATATTTTAGTGCAAATCTGTAGATAAAAGATCTGACCTTGACGAAATATGGGGATACACCCGAAGTATCGACCGGGACAAACTTGTCTGGCATGATCCCCCCTCCACCATAAACTATATGTCCGCCTGGAGTAGTAAATTTCAGAGAATCAGAAAAATGAATACTGTCTGAAACTTCAAATTCGCCATGAGTATATCTTTGGTTCAGATCATCGAAATATTTTTCAAATCCGTCTTTATATGGTTTTTGTATTGATCTGCCGGTAGGAGTATAATAACGCGCAATTGTAAGCCTCATCCCCGACCCATCAGAGAAAGGTATAGGTTCCTGGACCAGTCCTTTGCCGAAAGAACGGCGACCAATGATTGTTCCACGGTCATTATCCTGAAGCGCCCCTGCCAGTATTTCGCTTGCAGATGCTGTCCATTCATCAATGAGTACAACAAGATTTCCCGTCTTAAATTCGCCTTTCCCGGTTGCTTTTGCATCACTGCGCGGGGAGGCTCTGCCTTTTGTATAAACAATCAACTGGCCTTCCTTCAGGAACTGGTCAGCCACCTGAACAGCTGCTTCCATGATTCCTCCTGAGTTTCCTCTCAGATCGAGGATAAGACTGGTCATTCCATGATCTCTAAGTTCGCGCAGTCCCTTCATAAACTCATCGAAGGTTGTCATGGCAAATGTGTTGATCTTAATGTATCCTATATGATCATTCACCATATAATCAACATCAACGCTGTAGATAGGAATTTTGTCGCGCGTTATTTCAAAAGGGATAAGTTCTTTCTGACCGCTGCGAAGTATTTTTATTTTGACAACCGTCCCCCTGGGGCCCTTGAGCTTTCCCATAATCTTCTCGTCAGCTATATGTTTCCCTGCAACAAGCGAATCATTGACATAAAGAATTTTATCTCCGGGCAGGAGACCAAGTTTCTCGGAAGGGCCACCCGGTATGGTGCTGATTACCAGAATCGTGTCTGTAAGCATGCTGAATGATATACCAATTCCCTCAAAGTTGCCCTGCAGGGGTTCGTTGGCCCGGGCAAGATCTTTTGCCGGGATGTAAACCGAATGGGGATCCAGCTTTTTAAGTATAGCTGGAATGGCACTCTCAACCAGATCATTACGATTTACGGAATCGACATAGTTAGACTCAATGACATTCAGGATACTGTTGAGTTTATCATTCCTCGGTCTGATCGGTGAATGCGCTGAAAAGTCCTTATTAGAAGGAAGATATCGGCCGATAATAATACCGAGAACCATAGTAATTCCAAGAATTACCGGGAGAAAGACAATTCTTTTTGAGTTATTGTAATTCATAAATGTTTTTTTCAGGGTCAATATATACCAGTTCTATTCCGGCACGCTTCAAAAGGTCAAGCCCATCAGTATTGTGATATCTGTTACAATATACAACTCTTTTTATGCCAGACTGAATTATAAGTTTTGAGCACTCCATACATGGCGATGTTGTCACATAGAGGGTTGACCCTTCACTTGAATTATGCGATTTGGCAACTTTTGTAATAGCATTGGCTTCTGCATGCAGAACGTATGGTTTTGTAGCATTATTCTCATCCTCACAGACGTTTTCAAATCCTGAAGGGGTCCCGTTATATCCGTCTGAAATAATCATTTTTGCTTTAACGAGCAACGCACCTACCTGTCTTCTTAAACAGTATGAATTCTGCGCCCATATAAGAGCCATTTCCAGATAGCGCTTATCAAATGCAACCTGTTTTTCACCGTATGGTTTCAGATCAGTTTTATCTGGCATTATAACTTGAGTTTGCATCAATTTTAAAAGGCGTTAAAGGTAATTAATTTATAATTGTTTTACTAATAAGATTAAACAACCCTGTTTGAAAATATAGGCCTTTGAGATTCTGCATAAATTCACATGATCACAATTATTCATAAATTCATTTCGTTAAAGTTATAATGGAATAGACTAATTTTGTATGATTGAAAGAAAAGAAATATTCGAGCTAACAAAATTATTGCAATCATGTTCAATACTGACCACTTACATCCGATTATAGTGCACTTCCCGGTTGCACTGATAACTGTTGGATTTTTTGTTGAAGTAGTTTCACTCTTCTTTAAAAGCGAAAAGTGCCTTTCAAAAACCGGATTTTATCTGATGGTGCTGGGATCACTTGCCGCAATTGCCGGATGGTCCTCCGGTCATCTGTTCACTGAGGCACCTACTCAGGGTGAGATTTTAAACGTATACCTGAAACATAAAACAGGGGCACTTGTTACAATGATTCTTATAGTTGCCGGAACCATCTTCAGAATTTGGCTGATGATAAAAAAGAAAGAGGAGACCGGCTTAAAATGGATAGCTTTCGGCTTTTATCTGATGTCTTTTATTGCCGTAGTATTCACTGGATTTATGGGCGGTTCAATGGTCTATGATTTCATGATGGGTCAGGGATAATTCGATTGGTTTCTAAAATATTTCCCAATTGTAAATTACCCGGCTCTTTAATCAGAAGTAAAATATACCGATTATTTGATGTGATCGGTTAATAACATTTTGACTTATCAACCGTTTTTTAAAAAAACCAGGTATAATTTTGCACCAGGTCATCTGTATTATGTGATCATTTCTGATCAAAAATGCAGACTCAGAAGTTCTTATTTGAAAAGAAGATTTATGAAGAAGGTAATTTCGGTTTTTCTGTTCCTGATCCTTTTTACCGGTTTATACGGGCAGGCAACTTTCACGGATAAGCGCGACGGTAATGTTTACCGGACCATTACAATTGCAGGGGCTACCTGGATGGCGGAGAATCTAAAGTACAAAGCAAAAAGCGGGGCATTCTTTTTTGATAATGATTCAAACAATATTCCGGTATACGGTGTGCTTTATGAGTGGGAAACAGCTTTGAAAACTTGCCCTGACGGTTGGCACCTTCCATCAGGAGCTGAATTTCAAACTCTTATTAATAATTTTGAACATAATAAGAGCTGGGGTAAAATAACCTCGGATCCCTTTTCATTCGGTATTCAGCTGGGAGGGATGCAGGATTATGAGGGTACATTTTCTGAGATGGATGAAAGTGGCTATTACTGGACTGCAACTGAGTATGATAAGACCAATGCTGAATATTTCAGTTATCTTTTAATTGACGACATGCCTGTAATTGATATCTCAAGAAAAGAAGATATGGCAGATATTCATGGAACAGAAAAGTCTAATAAATATTCCGTACGGTGTCTCAAAAATTAATGCTTAGCGAGAATGTTCTCCTCTCCGGAGATATTCTGAATATGATGGGAAATCATCCCTGTCGGAGTTCTTTTATCAGAACCGATATTAATCGGGCCCAAAAGAAAAAAGGCAATAACTTCCTGTTTTTATTGATTATCTTCCTGATTCTGTCGGCCGGTTGTGCCACCCAGCATAAATACAAGAAGTACAAACCGATTCCCTGCCCCTGCGAGAAAGAAAATAAAAAATAATTCAGATCTTTTATATTCATAGAATACTTTTTCTGTATACTCCTGTCTAAAAATTATTTTAAATTATTTTAACGTATTTATACGTCATATTAAAAACATAACGTATATTTACGTCAAAATACTCTTGTCATGGCATATAATAAAAATGAACTATTCAGCCCGGAATTCCGGAAATGTTCAACTTTGTTTAAAGCTTTGGGTCATCCTGCCCGATTGGCAATTCTGAAATACCTGGCGAAAACAAAAACATGTATTACCGGCGATATTGCTATTGAGATACCTCTTGGAAGGACTACTGTCAACCAGCACTTAAAAGAATTAAAAGAAGCCGACCTGATTCAGGGAACGACTGAAGGCGCTAAAACCTGCTATTGTTTAAATCCTGCAAAAATTCTGGAGTTTAAAAAAATAGCAGAAAAATTTATAAACGACATAAATATTTCTGCAGAATTTGATTGTATATAAAATCACCTTTTCATCCCTTAAGATTGAATCACATTCAATTTTCAAATTTAAAATAAATGAAAATACTTATATTATGTACAGGCAATAGTTGCCGAAGTCAGATGGCGCAAGGATTTCTTCAGTCATACAGCAATAAATACAGAGTCTTTTCAGCCGGAACATTTCCGGCAACAGAAGTTAACTCCAGGGCAATTACGGTGATGAGTGAAGAAGGTATTGACATCAGTCGCAATACACCTGAAAACGTGAACCTGTATCTTAATGAGGAGTGGGATTTTGTCATAACAGTTTGTGATGACGCTAATGAAACATGTCCCGTATTTCCGGGGAAAGTAATGCATCGCCTCCATTTTGGTTTTGAGGACCCGTCAAAAGCTTCGGGGTCGGAGGAATTCATAATGAGCGAGTTCAGACGAATAAGAGATGAAATAAAAACAACATTTTACATATTTTATAACGACTTTTTAATCTAATATGAAAGACTCTTTTTTAATTGGGAAAGTTACTGCCTCAGGTACTCTGGTCCCTCAAATTTCAACCGAAATCAGTGTCAAAGATTTTCTAGGTGCCATTATGGTGCGCTGGGGAATCAACCGCAATAAATACAGGGTCGGTCCGGGGCTCTATGCTGTCGGCACTCCGGGTCCTGAATCGGAAGTGTTTGTGACCGCAAACTACAAACTTACATTTGACATTCTTCGCAAAAACATGACAGGCTTAAATGTGTGGATCTTAGTTCTGGACACAAAAGGTGTTAATGTATGGTGTGCTGCAGGAAAAGGAACGTTCGGTACAAAAGAACTTGTCAGCAGAATAAGGCTTGTTTCTCTTGAAAGAATTGTAAATCACAAACGATTAATCCTGCCTCAGCTTGGGGCAACCGGAGTTGCTGCTCATAAGGTAAAAGAGGAGACAGGTTTTAACGTTCATTACGGTCCGGTTCGTGCTACAGACATAAAAAAATTCATTCTCGATGGTAACAGGGCTGAAAAGGAAATGAGGAAAGTTACTTTTAACTTTAAAGATCGCGTTAAACTTATTCCAAATGATTTCATGTATGGGAAGTTTTACCTGCTGGGAGCAATGGCAGTTCTCTTTTTGATATCAGGGATAAGCGGGAACGGTTTTTCTTATAAAGATTTTTCAGGGGAAGGTGGGCCTGCAATATTAAAAGTATTTCTTGCATATATTGCGGGAATTGTAATTACACCAATGCTTCTTCCATATATTCCTGCGAGGAAATTTTCTGTTAAGGGATTCTATGCCGGAACTGTGGTATTTCTAATTCTTTTATTATCGAAGTACACCCGGGGAAATATCTTTGAAATAATATCCTGGTTTCTCATCATGACCGCAATTTCTTCCTTCCTGGCAATGAATTTTACAGGTTCATCGACATTTACTTCATTATCGGGTGTCAAAAAAGAAATGAAGATCTCAGTGCCATTTCAGATAGTGTTTGCATTGGTTGGAATTATTTTACAGGTTGTCGGGAAATTTATTTAATAACTTAATTATGAAAGATTTAATGTATCTTCCTGATGTAGTCACGCTTGAATTGTGTGAAACTACTTGTAACGGATGCGGAATGTGCATAAAGGTTTGTCCTCACGAAGTGTTTGAACTTTCCGGGGGAAAAGCTCATATCATAAGACGAGATTATTGCATGGAATGCGGGGCATGTGCTTTAAATTGCCAGGTGCAGGCAATAAAAGTAAATTCGGGTGTTGGTTGTGCTGCCGGTATAATTAACGGGATACTCAGGAACTCGGAACCTACATGCGGTTGTTCTGAATCAAAAGCAAACTGTTGCTAGCATCAAATTGACTAACTATCATAATATCTTCTTATGAAACCTAAACTAAAGTTTTTTGACCGTTATCTTACAATATGGATATTTCTGGCAATGTTTATCGGAGTTTTTTCCGGATATTTTTTCCCTTCGATTGCAGCATTCTGGGATTCTTTAAAATCTTCACCAGAAAGTACTACCAATATTCCTATTGCTATCGGCCTGATATTAATGATGTATCCGCCCCTGGCCAAGGTAAGATATGAAGAACTTGGAGGAGTTTTCAGGAACTTCAGGATACTTGGCCTCTCCCTTATTCAGAACTGGATCATAGGACCGGTTCTCATGTTTACCCTTGCAATTGTATTTTTCAAGCTTTTTCCGGGGAAAGACAATTCAAACCTGCCATATATGTATGGAATTATATTGATCGGATTGGCAAGGTGTATTGCCATGGTGATTGTCTGGAATGATCTGGCCAAAGGTGATGCAGAATATTGTGCCGGGCTGGTAGCATTTAATTCAATCTTCCAGGTATTATTCTTTTCAGTATATGCATGGATTTTTATTGCTGTATTGCCCGGATGGTTCGGTGTTCCTACTAATGAGGTTGTAGACAGAATAACCATAGGACAGATAGCAAGAAGCGTCTTTATTTACCTTGGAATTCCATTTATCACGGGGTTCCTTACCCGTTATATTTTGATAAGGGTTAAAAGCAAGGAGTGGTATCACACCAGATTTATTCCTAAAATCAGCCCCGTCACACTTGTGGCATTGTTATTTACAATTTTCGTAATGTTCTCACTCAAAGGTGAATATATTGTAAAGCTGCCCCTAGATGTTATCTTAATCGCTGTTCCTCTGATAATTTATTTTCTTATCATGTTCCTGTTTTCTTTTTTAATGAGCAAAAGGGCAGGTGCATCTTATGAACAATCAACGACCCTTTCATTTACAGCAGCAAGTAATAATTTTGAACTTGCAATAGCCGTTGCTATCACAGTTTTCGGGCTAAACTCGGGAGAAGCATTTACGGCAGTTATAGGACCCCTGGTGGAGGTACCAATTATGATCGGACTTGTAAATGTTGCTATATGGTTTAAGAAAAAGTATTTTGTACCTTTAAAGTCTCTTTAGTATGAAATTTGAATACTGATTAAGATCTTTCTTTAAACCATTTTCAACAAAATAATCTGGTCTCATGGTAGAGAGCCTGATAACCATGTCGATAGCAGGTTTTTTAACCGGCTTCATCTTTTCAATGCCTATTGCTGGCCCTATAAGCATTATGATTACTTCAAATGCACTTAAGGGTAGACTGCGTTACTGTAATCTCTTCAATTTAGGTGCTTCATTTGGTGATTTTATTTATGTGTTTATTGCGGTTTATGGACTTACCAAGCTTTATATTTTTTATAAGCCAATTATTCCTTATATATTTTCATTTGGATCATTGTTGCTCTTTTTTCTGGGCTATAAGATTTTCAAGACAAAATTTGACATCGAACACCTCGAAGACAAAATTCATCTTTCCGATAAGATTAAAAAGAGAGAGAGAGGAGCCTTCTATACCGGGTTTATGATTAATTTTCTGAATCCGACTTTGTTTATCGGATGGCTCACATCATCTTTACTGGTCATTTCCTTTATAGCCGCGCTGGGCTTTCATACAGGGGGATTAGCAATTAAAGTTGACCAGAATGCCAAAGAAATCAGCAACATTGAAGGGAAAAAAATAGAGAGCAATCACGACTCTGTAATAAAGAAGCTTGATAATTTTCAATTGCTAAAAATTAAAGAACGTAAGGTTGATCAGACGGTATTTCCCGCGTCTTTTCATCTTGCAATCAGTATTTGTTATGCTTTGTTTATAGCTCTTGGCAGCATAGTATGGTTCTATCTGCTTACTTTCCTGATTGTCCGATACAGACAAAGGATCAATATTAAGATAATATCAAGCTTTGTGAAAAGCCTTGGGGTTTTCTTATGTTTTATAGGAGCTTATTTTGGATACCAGGCTATCAAAATGTTTATTAATTTGAAAAATTGAAAGTACTATGTTTCAAATTATTTTTTGCTCCCGGTTTTATGCATAATAACTGTTGTCTCTTCCAGTGTAACAATGAATCCTTTTCCGACTTTTTCAAAATAAGGTGTTATATGTTCTATAAAAGGTTCAATTTTATGAGACTCATCAATTATTTCAATTACAAGAGGAATTTTCTCTGAGATTTCCCAGAGTTTGTCAGTGTAAATCTCACTGCTTGCGCCGTAACCCATAATGCCTTTAAGAACTGTGGCTCCTGTTAAACCGTATGATCTGGCTTCATAAACAATTATCTCATAAAGTGGCGAATGTTCAAATTTATCGGTCGAACTTATATAAATCCGTAACCGTTTTGCTTTGTCATCAGGTTGCATTGCACTAATATATTTTGGTTAATAAAACTCCAATAAAGGTTGCTCCAATTCCAAGAATGACGCTGAGTCCGGTGTAAATAAAGAAGTGAAAGAAGGAGCCATCCCTTAAAAGTGCCAGGTTTTCATTGGCAAAGGTAGAGAAAGTGGTGAACCCACCACAAAAGCCGACTGTCAGAAACATTTTCCATCCTGGTGTCAGCAAAGAGCTTCTGTCAGAAAATCCATAAATTAAGCCAATTAAAAAACAACCGCTGATATTTACAAAAAACGTTCCGAAAGGAAATGCTGAAGGGAAATTGCTTTGGACAAATCTCGATGCCAGGAACCTTGAAATGCTTCCAAGAAATCCCCCTGTTCCTATGAGCAGCAATGTTCTAATCATATCAAAATGTGATGGCTTAATTTACACTTAACTTTTTTTATTACAAGTGTTTTCGACTCTCTGAAGTCTTTATTATGAATCAAAATACCTGTCAGCAAAAGTACTATTTAAAAGTATAAATTGAGTTAATTGATTTTTTGCAGGAAATCATATTAAATTTGAGTCTGATTCTTATTCTTTGTCCCGACTTCTCCGGCTGGTGGATTTGGGAATATATGTTGATTTTCGGACCTCTTATTTTAAATTGTTACAAAATGATGCTCCAAAAGGATAAAACTGATAAAATTAAAATTGGGCTTTTTGGAATCGGACTCGAAACATACTGGTCACAATTCGACGGATTATTTGACAAATTAAAATCATATCAGTTGAAGATCAAAGGTCATCTTTTAAGTTCCGATGCTGAAGTTGTTGATGCCGGAATTGTAGATAATCCTGATAAAGCTATTGAGGCAGCCGGACTCTTCATAGAGAACAGGATTGACATTATATTCCTTAATATTTCGACCTATGCTTTATCACATAATGTCCTGCCACTGATCCAAAGAGTCAATTGTCCGATAATCATTCTTAACCTGCAACCATCTGAAGCTATCGATTATAGTAAATTCAATTCAATGGGTGATCGTGGAAAGATGACAGGTGAATGGTTATCTTATTGTCAGAGCTGCGTAACGCCTGAACTGGCAAGTGTATTTAAAAAGGCTGGCATTAAATACCACCTTATAACCGGGTTTCTTGATGAAAAATATGTGTGGGATGAAGTTCATGAATGGATTTCTGCATGTAATGTAATGAAGATCATCAAGAACAGCAGGGTGGGAGTGATGGGTCATTACTATAATGGAATGCTCGATGTATACTCCGATATTACAATGTTTGCTGCTGCTTTTGGATGTCAATTCGAACTTATTGAATTCGGGATTCTGAAAAGATTGAGAGAAGATATTTCAGCCAGTGATATACGTTTAAAGCTCAGCAAGTTCAGAGACTGGTTCAATGTTTCAGATGAATGTTCTGGTGATGAGCTGGAACAGGCGGCACTTAGTTCGGTTGCTCTGGACAGGCTGGCAGAAAAACTCAGACTGGGCGCTTTGGCATATTACTATGAAGGTGAAGGAGATAAAGAATCAGAAAAAATTGTTACTACTTTAATACCCGGAATGACTTTGCTGACAGGCAGAAATATACCAGTCGCCGGGGAATGCGAGATAAAAAACGTCCTGGCGATGAAGATAATGGATTCCTTTAGTGCCGGAGGTTCATTTTCAGAGTTCTATGGGATGGATTTTAATGAAGATATCATTCTGATGGGACACGACGGTCCGGCACATTTTAAAATTGCAGAAGGAAAAGTAGGACTGATCCCTCTTCCGGTTTTTCATGGAAAACCAGGAAAGGGGTTATCGATACAGATGAAAGTTGCTAATGGTCCGGTAACGCTGCTCTCTGTTTGCCAGGATAGTGAAGGGAAAATATCCCTGCTTGCAGCTCACGGATATTCTGTTGAGGGGCCTACGCTTCAGATAGGCAATACCAATAGCAGGTATAAGTTTCAGTTATCTGCGAGGGAGTTTATCGATAGTTGGTCAAAAGCAGGACCTTCTCATCATTGTGCCATCGGAACAGGACATATTTCTTCCCGGATCAAAAAATTGTCAGAACTTCTTAACATTGGTTTTGAAAAGATATGCTGAAACCAGGAATTTTAGTGCTGGCGATGCTTTATTGCACCTTATGCCATGCCCAATGCGACTCAACTTATGATTCTTCTGCCAATCAGATTAATCTTAAGCTTTCCTACAATAGTACTGTTATTTATCCGGGTATGAGCATAGGGATTGAATATCCCTTGAAAAATATGAATGGGCAGATACTCAGGAATCATAAACCTGTAAGATGTGTCAGAAAAGGGAAATATATTTCGGGAAATTTAAACTGGTACCACCACCCTGATTTTCATGATAATTTATATCTGACAATTGAGTGGGTGATGCGGAGAACCAGATTTACAGGATTTGTTTCAGAGTTTTCTGTCGGACCCGGAATTAGCCGTACTTTTCTTGGAGGTACAACTTACAAGGTCGATGATGCCGGAAATATATCAATTGTAAAGCTCGCAGGTTATAATTATGCTCTAGTTACAATAGGCGGAGGATTTGGTTATGATTTTTCAATTGTGAAGCATATGCCATTTTCGACAGTGGCAAAGCTGAACATAATATCTATGTTCCCATATAACAGTACAATATATTTCAGACCGGTCCTTGAATTTGGAATCCGGTATTCATCGGGATGGTCAAAAAATAAAATAAAAAAGGAACCTGTTACTATATCAAAATAATAATGAGAAAAGTAGTTTTCTTTAGTTTAATATTTTTGTTTTCACGATGTCAGAAAGAGCAAATTACTATTTCCGGGAACGTTTCCGAAGCGTTCTATGTTGAAAATGCAGGAGCCTCGATGCGAGTCCTGGTACAGGGAAATACTGCAAGCAAAACATTTATCCTTTTCATTCATGGCGGTCCGGGAGTAAGCTCATACTTCTATGACACAAAATATATCAGCAAAAATATCGGGGATAAATACGCAATAGTTTACTGGGATCAGAGAAACGCCGGAGCATCACAGGGAACAGTCAATGGAGGAAACCTTCATCTTGATCAGATGGTTGATGATCTGAAAAAGGTGATTGAGGTCCTTAAGTTCAGGTATGGGCAGGACATGAGTCTGTTTTTACTGGGTCACAGCTTCGGGGGCCTTTTAGCTGCTGATTTTATAACCAGGCCTGGGTACCAGGATATGATAAAAGGTTTTATTGATGTTGACGGAAGTCATAATTACCCGCTGAATGATACTCTTACACGACAGGCATTACTCACCGAGGGAAATTATCAGATTTCACAGAAAAAAAATGTTAGCAACTGGACGCCCATTGTCAGCTACTGTATAAACCATAAAGGTAATTTCAGCCTGGAAGAATCACAGCAACTGGAAACATACGCAACTCAGGCAGAGAACTATATTGACAGCATAAATCATTATAATGTTGTAAACCTCGTATTAAAATATTCTATTCCTGATAAAATTCCTCTAACAGCAGTACTATGTAACCTTCTCTATTCGGAAGATTCAAATTTTAATAAAGAACTGGCAGTAACACAATTTTCAACTTCCCTCAATATAGTAACAGTTCCTGTCCTTGTGCTGTGGGGAAAATATGATTTTACCTGTCCGCTGGCATTGGGTGAAGATTTTTATAACCGGATCAGTTCGACAGATAAACGTATTGCTGTATCGGTAAAAAGCGGACATAATATGATATTTCAGGATAAGCAATTTTTCTGCAATGAGATCGATGCATTTGTCCTGAGTCACAAGTAATTAACATACTTTTCCATTATGATTATCAATTTATTACTTCTTGCGGTTTTCGGTATTTCTATGGCACATTTAGAAGGTGTTGTTGTGGTATATCTGAGAAAAGCTCTGGGGATGCTCGATTCAGAATCAAACAAGGAATCAATAGAAAAATTTCCTAAGCGTTACCTGCACATTGAGATGTCACGGGAGGCTGCTACAATAATAATGCTTGTTGTAATTGCTTATCTTACAGGTGGATCGTGGATTGAAAAAGGAATCTTCTTTCTCTGGACTTTTGCTTTCTGGGACCTGTTCTATTATTTATCGCTTTACATCTTAATAAAATGGCCTCCAAAACTTACCACAATTGATGTCCTGTTTCTTATACCAATGCCCTGGATAGCCCCGGTTTGGTTCCCATTAAGCATTTCGGGTCTGACAATATTAGTTATAGCTCTGCTGGCCATTCTTGGAATTATTTAAAGGTTTCAGCAGAAACAGGAATGTAAAATCAAATTGGAAGGGTTTAAATCAATGATTATATAAGTAGAGACGCCCAATTTGGGCGTCTCTACTTATTATTTGGACGTCCCTACATTGCAGGTCACTATTCTGTTATTTCATATACTGAGCTGGTAAGAGCTGCTCCTGATCCGACATTCAAACCTATTTTCAAAAGATAGTCACCCGTATAGCTCTTTCCATTTTCGGACGGACCAAACCGGCGTCCATCAGAAGAGATATTAATTTCCTGTATTTTATAAGTTTTAGCGGGATCAAGCCCCTGCAAACGAACCTGATTAAATTTTTCTCCGAACCTTGCATTAAGGGTATAAGCAAATAGGACAGCCTTGTTTTTTGAACTGTTTACATACATGAGGACTGCCCTGTTTTCATCATAAGGTGAGACAAGCCGGTACAAATCACCATGCCATATCACGTCACTTAGCCTTTTATAATTGGCTATTGCATCCTGACTGAACTTCAATTCTTTTTCTGTGAGCCCGTTTACCTGGATATCATAACCAATTTTGCCCATCATTGCCACATCTGTTCTGAATTTAAGCGATTGTTTGCCCCACGAAGTTATATGGTTGCATATAGCGAATGAAGGAAAAAAGTATGAGTAACCCCATTGAATATAGACTCGTTCAACCGGATCAGTGTCATCACTTGCCCAGAATTCAGTGAAATACCTGAGAGCTCCATAATCAACCCTTCCTCCTCCACCGGAACAAAGCATTACTGGCAAATGAGGGAATTTCTGACGAAGTCTTTCAAGTACACTATAAAGACTATTCACATAATCAACATAGAGTTGAGATTGCCTGTCTTTCAGATAAACGGAATAGGCATTAGTCATCATCCTGTTGCAATCCCATTTGATAAATGCAATTCCCGGATATTTTGTAAGCATCCCGTCAACTACATTAAACACAAAATCCTGAACTTTTGGATTTGTAAGATCGAGAACGAGCTGGTTCCTGAAGTAATTCTCTGGACGGTTTGGCAGCTTAAGGATCCAGTCAGGATGATTTTCATAAAGTTCGCTTTTTGGATTGACCATTTCAGGTTCTATCCAGATGCCAAATTTTACTCCGGTACTATCAGCTTTCCTGACAAGATAACCCAATCCATCGGGCAGCTTTGCTTTATTTTCCTGCCAGTCACCAAGTCCTGCACGGTCGTCATTCCTTGGATATTTGTTGGCAAACCATCCATCATCCAGGAGGAAGAGATCAAGCCCCATCTTTTTTGTATCATTCAGTAAGCTGACTAATTTAGGTTCATTAAAATTGAAATAAGTTGTTTCCCAGTTATTCAGAAGCGTAAGACGGGTTCCTTTACCATCCAGGATTCCATAATTCGCTGCCCAATGATGAAGGTTCCTGCTGGCTAATCCCTTTCCCTGATTAGAATATGTAAAGATAAATGAAGGAGTCTTAAATGGTTTTCCCGGCTGAATTGAGTATTCTGAAGCGAAAGGATTGATTCCGGAAATAACCCGGAGAGAACCTTTTTCATCAACTTCAAAAAGGAACCGGAAATTACCCGACCAACCCAGTGTGCCTGCGATAAGCTCACCACTTGTTTCATCTGATTTTCCATTCAGAGACAGAAAAAATACTGGAGTCTGGTACATATGGGCACGAGTACCTAGCTTGCTGTCGAGGATTTTGATTCCGCTGGTAAGTTCATTCTCCTGCATCTTCATCTCTTCAGCCCAGTCACCATGAAATTGTGTGAGCCAGTATTTATTTGCATCAAAATGAAGCATAGATGAAGCGTAATTAAAGACAGTGACAGGTTTGGCCTCCTTCTGCACAATTTCAACCCACTGTTCTATTACATCTTCGGCAGAGTATGCCTTAATATGAAGAGTAACTTCAACCGGATATTCAGGATCTTTAAGCAGGATATTTGTAATAGTTAAATCGCCATCTGGTTTCTCAATATTGTGACTTACATACTTCAGTTCAAGGGATGGATTTCCGTCATTGTGCGTCATCCTGATAGCTGGTTCGAAAAGATTATCGGTACCAAAAGTTGCATAGGCAATATGATCTGCATTTCTAGCAAATTTCAGTTCGGAAATATTGTCAAGTTTAGAACCCAGATAGACCTGATAAAGTCTTCCATCCCTGCCATTGACTTTAAAAACCAGATCGGTATTTAAAGTTGATATCGGGATAAAGATATCGGGTGGCTGGTTGACAGGAGGTTGACCGATTGGAGGTTGTCCCAAAGTTCCAAAACTGATTGTAAAAATAAGGGTGATTAAAAGAAAAATATTTTTCATAAGTATTTAGTTTTGTGTTTATTCACAATTAATATTTTATAATTAACACCGAATATAAGAAGATTATATTTTTAAAACATACCCAATTATAAGTTATTCTTATAAATTTGGATAATTTTTAACTACTAACCTGTCTTTTTCAATTGAAATGAAATTAGCCCGTACTGTTAACCAAATTCTTCATTTATTTCTTGTTGCTGTCCTGTTTACTTTCCGGACATATTCATCGCCATCGCATAATTCGTTTAATAACTTTCAGGATACGGTTCATACACAGAATTCTCCAAAGCAACCTGTCTATATAACAACCCGGCTGGTAACTTCAAAGCCGGTCATTGACGGAAAGCTCGACGATGAATGCTGGAAGAAAGGTACATGGGCATCAAACTTCCACCAATGGATTCCCAAGGAGGGAGCTAAGCCCACTTATCCTACTGAATTGAATATTCAGTATGATGACAAGAATCTGTATGTTGCCATCAGGGCATATGATGGAGAACCAGGAAAAATTATGAGGCTGGCAGGCGCACGTGATGAACAGGTCGGAGACATGGCAGGTGTAAATTTTGACAGCTACCGTGATTATCGGACAGGGTTTGAGTTTACCGTAACCGCATGGGGTCAGAAAGTTGATCTTGTATTATTCAACCCTAATAACTGGGATACAAACTGGAATGCAGTATGGAAGGTAAAAACCGGATTGGAAGATTCAGCGTGGGTTGCAGAATATGAGATTCCGCTCAGTCAGTTGCGTTATAGCAATAAAGATGAACAAGTGTGGGGAATGCATGTCTGGCGCTGGATATCGCGACTCCAGGAAGAGAGCGATTGGGAGATACAGAGTAAGACAGGTCCCGGAGTACTTTTTAACTTTGGTGAGCTGAGGGGTATTAAAGGATTAAAAAAATCACGTCGTCTTGAAATATCACCATACACGCTGGGAGATCTTAAAACCATGCCAAAAGAACAAGGGAATCCCTTTACGGAAAAAGGAAGGACCTGGGGTGGAAATGCCGGACTCGATGCAAAGATTGGTATTTCAAGTAACTTCACTGTTGACCTTACTGTAAATCCTGATTTTGGACAGGTTGAGTCCGATCCATCAGTGATGAACTTAACAGCATTTGAAACTTTTTATGAGGAGAAGCGACCCTTTTTCCTTGAAGGACTGACTATTTTCGATTATAAATTTAACAACAATATTCTGTTTTATTCCAGGCGAATAGGTCATGCACCGTCGCTTTCCGTTGCTCCGAATGACAACCTTTTTGTGGATGCACCTGACAAGACAGCCATCATCAGCGCTCTTAAACTCAGCGGAACGACTTCAAACGGACTTTCAGTTGGATTAATACAAAGTGTAACTGCAAATGAATTTGCCAGGCTAAGTGATAAAGATGGAAACAGGAGCAGCTTAATAGTTGAACCTCTGACAAGTTACACAGTTGCACGTATACAGAAAGGTTATAATGCGGGTAATACGGTAATTGGCGGAATGCTGACATCGACGAATCGTGATATCTCAAACACGAATCTTGAGTCGCTCAGCACCAATGCTTATACAGGAGGCCTGGATCTCTTAACACATTGGAAAGACAAAGAGTTTTACATTGATGCCAGGCTTATCGGCAGCTTCATAAACGGAAGCAGGCAGTCGATCACTGCGCTTCAGGAATCGTCTGCCCGCTATTACCAGCGGCCGGGCGCCAGCTATCTTAAATTTGATTCTACAGCCACTACACTCAGCGGATACGGAGGCAAATTTATGATCGGTAAAGGTTCCAAAGGGCTATGGAAATTTGCAACCGGAGCAACTTGGTTTTCCCCGGGCCTTGAATTGAATGATCTGGGTTATATGACTACCGCTGATGTAATAAATCAGGACAATGTGGTTTCGTACGGAATAAATCAGCCTTTTTCAATATTCAGTACCTGTGATATAAGCCTCGAACAAATCAATACATGGGACTTTAATGGAGAATATCTTGGCTCAGGCGCCAATCTCACATTAACCTCGGTGTTCAAAAATCAATGGAGTTTCGCTGCAAATGAAATCTATCATACGAAGACTCTTGACACCAAAATTCTTCGCGGAGGGTATGCCATGATAATGCCATATACAATTACCTCAACCGGGACCCTGGCTACCGATCAGACAAAAAAAATTACTGGCAGCATGCTTGGTAGTTATCAGTATACGGGTAATAATTCAGCCAGAAGCTATCAGGTTGAACCCGGAATAACCTATCGACCGATTAATAATCTTAAGATAGGAGTGACTGCGAATTATATGAATAATCATGACAGGCTGCAGTATGTAACCACAAGCTATGATGTACCCGGCAACAGATATATACTCGGTACCATTGATCAGAAAACACTGGGGCTGACTTTCAGAGTTGATCTGAATGTGACTCCTGAATTTTCAATTCAATACTATGGCAGCCCGTTCGTTTCTATAGGAAAATATTCACAGCTAAAGTTTGTTACAAATCCTCGTTCATCAGATTACAATAACAGGTTCGAAATTTATCAGGATCAGGCGCTTTCAGAAGGTATGTACCAGTTATATGACTACAATAACGGACCAAGAATTGATTATTCAATTGCCGACCCTGATTTTAATTTTCATCAGTTCAGGTCTAATCTGGTTGCCAGATGGGAATACCGTCTGGGATCTTTCATTTATTTTGTATGGTCATCGGACCGGACTGAGAACACTGTTCAATCAAATGCGACCATTGGTGAGTCCTATAAACAGATAAGGAGTATATTCCCGAATAATATTTTTCTTATTAAACTGAATTACTGGTTTTCTCTGTGATTGTCATAATCATTTGTTCTCTTTTTCTAAATATTACCCCCTTTCATTTTCCCCCACGGGGGAAATGATTAACTCCTTCCCCCGTGGGGGAAGGGTGGGAAGGGGGTGTAAATAAAATGGATTAAAATGGATATCATTTTCAGGCCTATTGAAGAAAAAGACAATAAAGAAATTGCAAATCTTATACGTGGGGTTTTCAGGGAATTTAATATCCACAGACCCGGAACGGTTTATTTCGATCCGACAACGGACAATCTTTTTGAGCTTTTCAGGGCGCCCGGATCAGAATACTGGATAGCGGAGGAAAACGGAGTTATAATTGGAGGCTGTGGTGTCTATCCGACTCCCGGATTGCCTGAAGGATGTGCCGAGCTTGTCAAGTTTTATATTTCAGCAACACAGAGGGGAAGAGGAATAGGACGGAACCTGATGGAAAAAACCTTTGAGTCAGCTAAAAAATACGGATACAGGCAATTATATCTGGAATCCCTTCCGGAATTAAACAGGGCCATCAGTTTATATGAGAAGGCTGGGTTTATATTTATCTCAGGACCCATGGGTAAATCAGGTCATTTCGGCTGCAATATCTGGATGCTTAAAGATTTGTGATGCTAGAAATCTGTTGAAGCATTTCCAAGTATCCTGAAATTATATGTAACCATAAAGATTGGTTGGCCGAAAATTGACATCTGGTAGCCTTTCACAACACCATTCTCGTCTTTGAAAAAGATTGAGTACGGATTCTTCCTGCCAAGAGCGTTATAAACAGTAAATGTAAAAGAGGAGTGATTTAGTTTTTTTGCTTTCAGGTTACCGTTTATGGTTGCAGCAAAATCAAGTCTCATATAATCGGGAATGCGGAATTCGTTCCTTTCCGAATAAAATACCCGGTCTACGTTAAGAAAATCATAGTAAGCCACCGGATATGTTATTGGTCTTCCGGTATTGTAAACAAAATTAGTTGTAAAATTCAGTCTTCTGAAAAACTTCATATTGGCAACGAATTTAAGATCATTGGGTTTATCATAGTTTGCCGGAAAATAATTTCCATTGTTTATTTTCTCTTCTTCATATTTTCCGTCTACTTTCAATAAAACCCGCGAATAGGTATAGCTTATCCACCCGGTGAGCATCCCTAGCTGTTTCTTAACCATAAATTCTATCCCATATGCTTTACCGTTCCCATTGAGGATATCAGTTTCGAGATGATCATTCATCAGTAGTTCCGCTCCTCCCTTATAATCGAGAATATTTTTTAATATTTTATAATAGCCTTCCACCGATATTTCAAGAGCTTTATTGTTCAGGTTCTTGTAGATTCCCAGTGAAAACTGATCTCCTCTTTGTGGCTTAATATAATTATCGCTCAGCTTCCAGATATCTGTCGGTGTCATAGAGGTCGTATTTGAGATCATATCCAGATACTGGTAGTTCCTTTGGATCCCTGCTTTTACCGACAGGTCGGGATCGATGACAAACCTTGAAGAAAACCTGAACTCGAGGCCCGGGTACGTCTTTATTATTTTCCCGCTTCCGTAATGTATTGTATCAACAATATTATCCAGACTTCTCGGACCATCAGGATTATACTCCAGTTGAGTCTTAGGTCCGAATTCAGTAAAGAGTGTGAATCGCAAACCTCCCGATAGTAATAACCTTGGTGATATTTCATATTCATCGCTGGCATAAATTGCCGGCTCAAGCGCTCTCTCGCTTTCCAGTTGTTTAGGCACTATCACAGAATATGTTCCGACCGGCTTCTGATCACCTGGCATAAGGTAATAATTTGTGGCATCAAGACCGAAATCAATTTTATGTTGATCATTGGGCCGGTAAGTGAAATCAGCTCTGAATATTTGTTGATTCAGTCGGTAATACAATGAATAAAACGATGTTGAATCCTGTGTTGAATTGTCATGATACTCATAGTTGCTTAAAATGGCTGAGAATTGGGAAGAGAATCGTGGGGTGTAAACATGCCTCCAGTTAAGGGTTGAGGCCAGGTTACTGTAACTTATGGTGCTTTCTTTATAATAATTAAAATAATCATTGCTTAAATAACCTGAAAGTGTTATTGAGTTTTTATCATTCGGATTAAAAGTCAAAAGACCCTGGATATCATAAAAACTGGCGCTGCTTTTTTGCAGCTGGATGTTTTTAAGTTGTTTTAAGATCCAGTCTGAATAAGTTGTTCTCGTGCTGATAATAAACGAAGCCTTCTTTTTTATTATCGGACCCTCGATCATTAATCTTCCTGTAAGCGGGCTTATTCCACCACTTACATTAAACTTTTCCATGCTTCCCTGTTTTAAATCGATATCCATAACAGAAGAAACCCGTCCCCCGAATTTTGCCGGCATGCCGCTTTTGTACAGCGTAACATCCTCAATCATATCAGAGTTAAAGGCAGAGAAGAATCCAAAAAAATGGGAAGGATTTATGATTGGAGCGCTATTTAATAAGATCAGGTTTTGATCTGCGCTTCCTCCCCTGATGTTATATCCGCTTGATGCTTCTCCGACAGACTGAACTCCTGGTAAAAGTAAGGAACTCTTGAATACATCCACTTCTCCCATCCCCATTGGGATTTGCTTAAGCATCTTAATATTGATTTTCTCAATACCCATTCTTACGTTTCTGACTATATTTTCCCTGTTTGCTGAAACAATAACCTCATTCAACTGATTTGTATTTTCAGCCATTTCAACATTTAAAGCTCCATCGGAATATATAATAATGTTTCTGACTGTCTGACGCAGGCCCACCATCCTGAACTCTGCCTGGTACTGACCCCTGGGCAACTCAATTGAGTAAAAGCCAACACTATTGGTGACTGCTCCTATTTTCAACTTTGCGATATAAATAATAACTCCAGCCAGAGCTTCTCCTGTTTCAGGTTTGGTAATTGTCCCGGAAAGAACAACTTTTCCATCGTTACTCTGGCCTGAAGGATTACCAATTTTAAATACTTTGTACTCGTCATTAATTTGTTTATCTTCAGTCTTCCGCACAGATCTTGAGTATTTGACAGTATCGGCTTTCGTCAGGTTCTTTTCAAGATATTCAAGATATTCTTTTCTGAAATTGGTCTTGATAGTGTACCCTTTTGAAAGGATGATCTTATTTTTATCTGTAATAATAAATGAAAGCCCGCTTTTTGCAAATGATTTGTCAAATATGGTATTAAGGTTTTCATTTTCAGAATTGATATCCAGATAAAGGCTATCCACCCAGTTATTTGAGTAATAGATCTTTACAGCCACTGTTTTTTCAATTGTATCAGCCAGGTCCCTGAAAAGTATCTGTTTGAAACGGAGCGACAGGTTATTATCCTGAGCTTGTATATCAAATACCAGGAATAAAAACGGCAATATGTAAAAAACCTTTTTCATCTTCTTTATTTTCCGACAGCACTCAGGGAATCGTAAAATTTCAAAATACTGATAAATTGATTTTTATCAGCCTGTCTGATCCTTATCCGCGATATATGAATATACTTTTTAACTTCATGGGCTTTCTCTCCGAATAGCTTAAGAAGTTTCCTTTTTCCAGTTAATCTGTAAAAAACATCACCGACACTAAAATAATTTTCAGGCGAATATTTGTACTCATTTAACCCGTCTTTTACATAAAATGACGAAGTGTGTTTTATCACATACTTGCTCTTCCCAAGGTAAGCTATTTCATAAAATCCCTCTTTCAGGTTGTACATGGAAGATTCCGCGAGCCGGAAATTTCTGAAAATTAAGCTGTCATTTTCAAGATAAAGATTAAACCCTTCAACGATGTCTTTATTTAAAGCAATTTGAGGGAACATGTAATTTATTGTCCTGCTTGTATCAGTATATATAACCTCATCCAGGAAAGTGTCATATTGCAATGTCATATTGCTATATCGCCTGGTACGGGTAAATAGTGTAGAGTTGCGTTTTTTATCAGGGAATAATAGTGGTTTATAAATACTACGGCCATAATAAGATTCATATTCCTTCCCATTAATAAATTCACCGCGCGATTCAATTTTTTCTGAGTATGAGCTTTTTATATAACTGATCTGTCTGTTAGTAAGAGACCCCAGATTACTATTTTCCAAGTTATTTATTGAATTATTATTTAACAGATTACCATTCTGACCCCGGGAAGGAAGAACAAATGGAAGAAGAATGAGCAGGAAGAGAATTTTCAACTTAAAGGCAAAGCACTCGAATTTCATTTCCCGAAATAACAAATTTTTATAATCTGAAATACTTTTGGCCCTATTATTTTTAATTCCGGTATTATCTTTATTAAAGCTGAAACTTGTGTTTTTGTTTAGGCTTTATTCAGGTTTGGTTATAACATAGTTTCAAAAGAAGTTATAAATTTAGTAAAAATTGTTAAATGAAGAGAACTTGGCTGAAGTCTGGTGTTGTTTTAATTACAGTCTTTATACTTTGCACCTGTATTGATCCGTACACTCCAAAACTTTCAGGCTACTCCTCTCTTTTGGTAGTCGATGGACTTATTACTGATGCTAATAGTTCATATATCGTCAGGTTATCAAGAACATTTCAGGACCAGAATTCAATCCCTCCCTGGGTTTCTGATGCTACTGTATTCATAACTGATGATGCAGGAAACAACAATAATTTGATTAACGGGGGAAACGGGATTTATAAAACAGACAGTATCCAATTTATAGGAATCATCGGGAGAGCGTATACATTACATATTATTACCCAGGAAGGCTATACATATATTTCAGATCCATGTGCAATGCAGCCTGTTCCTGACATCGACAGTGTTTATTTTGCGAGGGATCAGGAGCTGGTAAACAACAATACTGAAATCGAGGATGGAATCAGAATCTATCTCGATTCAAAGCCGGGCGACAAAAATCAATATTACCGGTGGTCATATGAAGAGACCTGGAAATTCAGAGTGCCGGATCCTAAAAAGTATGATTATCTTATCGGAGGTACAGTTATTCCGGTTAAAAACGTTAAAGAATTTTGCTGGAAAAGCAATAAAAGTGATGAAGTATTAATCCGTTCGGTTAATTCAGGAGAAACTGGCCCGATTAAAAATGTACCTATATTTTTTATAGCAAGTAATAAGTCCGACCGTTTAATGATTGAGTACAGCATTCTTGTAAAGCAGTATTCCATTTCAAAAAATGAATACGAATTTTGGGATAATTTACAACAAGTTAATGCAAGCGGGGCAGATATATTTGCATCACAGCCATTCCCTGTAGTCAGTAATCTCCATAATATCAACAATTCGAAAGAACAGGTACTGGGTTATTTCCAGGTTTCAGCTGTAAAACAAATGAGATTATTTATTCCATTCAGTGAATTTGCAAAAATGCATCTGCCCTTTTTCCTGTATGATCAATGTGCAAGGATTGTAAAAGACCCGAATGATTATCCAACCGGATATGGCGGATCTCCACCCACATTGGACGATTTATATTCGCTTTTTTGTATAAGATCGAATTATTATTTTATTGAACCACAGTACAATTCTTTAACCGGAGCCATTGAAGCCTTGGTGTTCACTACGCCGGAATGTGCAGATTGTGAATTGACAGGAACCTCTAATAAACCAGACTTCTGGGTTGATCTCAACTGATTTGTTTTAACCTTAAATTGTATTGTTTTCAAATTTGTGTCAGATTCTTACTGTATTGACCGTTAGAGGAAGTAATAAGTATTATATTTGTTTTCCGGTCAATTACGGTTCAATTGACGTGAATAAAAAGGATAACAACTGCATAATGTTAAAGAGGCACAAATCAATTATTACTATAGTTGTTCTCTCTTTACTTTGCAGCTGTATTGATCCGTACACTCCAAAACTTTCAGGCTACTCCTCTCTTTTGGTAGTCGATGGACTTATTACTGATGCGAATAGTTCATATATCGTCAGGTTATCAAGAACATTTCAGGACCAGAATTCAACTCCTCCACCGGTTTCTGATGCAACTGTATTCATTTCTGATGATGCAGGAAACAACAATAATTTGATTAACGGGGGAAACGGGATTTATAAAACAGACAGTACTCAATTTAATGGCTCTCCAGGGCGAACATATGTTTTGCACATAAAAACCAGTGACGGATCGGAATATGAATCGGACGCATGCCTGATGAATCCTGTTCCGGATATTGACAGCATATATTTCGCAAAGGATCAGCAGCTGGTCAATAATGGAACACAGACCCAGGATGGCATTAGTATTTATCTTGATTCAAAAGAGGGAGATAATAATCAGTATTATCGCTGGGCTTATGAGGAGACCTGGAAATTTAAGGTATCAGATCCGAAGAAGTTTAATTATGTAAAAACATCCGATCCCAACAATCCTATCTTTATGCCAATTGCAGATGTTAAGGAATTCTGCTGGAAGAACAGACAATCTGATGAAATACTGATAAGATCAATCAGTGATGGGCAACCAAAAAAAATAAGCAAGCAACCGGTTATTTTTATAGCAACTGGTGAATCTGACAGGTTATTGCTTCAATACAATATTCTGGTAAAGCAATACTCTATCTCAAAAAATGAATTTGATTTCTGGAATAGTCTGAAACAGGTAAATGAAACCGGAGGAGACATATTTGCCAGACAACCCTATGCTGTTCTGAGCAATATTCATAGTACAAATAATCCTAAAGAACGTGTTTTAGGTTATTTCCAGGTGTCGGCAGTATCACAACAAAGAAAAAATATACTTTACAGAGATGTTGCTTTGATGGGTCTGCCTTTTTATTCTTATCCGTGCAGAACATTGGAATATAATCCCATGGATTTTGCAACCCTGTGTATGTGTCCACCTCCGACCTGGGACGACGTTTACTGGCATTTGTGTATAATTGAAGATTATGCTTTTATTGAGCCAACATTTAATCAAGTTTCAGATATTCTTCTGGAATTAGTATTTACCAGACCGGAGTGTGCAAATTGTGAGTTAACCGGAACTTCGAAAAGACCTTATTTCTGGGTTGATCTGAACTGATTTGTTTTAACCTTTATAATAAAGTTCTCATATCCTGGTCATTTTGAAAGGAGTATGGTGTAGTTATTAATTATTATCTTTAGTTTACGCGTCAATTTCAGTACAAATGATATGTTAAATAAATCAAATCAAGCTACATGTTTAAGCTGAGGCTCAAATCAATAATTGCTTTAGCATTTGTTTTTATATTTAGCACATGTATTGATCCGTATACTCCCAATCTTTCGGGTTACACTTCTCTTTTGGTAGTCGATGGCCTTATTACTGATGCGAATAGTTCATATATCGTCAGGTTATCAAGAACATTTCAGGACCTGAATTCAACTCCTCCCCCGGTTTCTGATGCAACTGTATTCATAACCGATAATGCAGGGAACAGCACAATCTTGATTAACAAGGGAAGCGGGATATATAAAACAGACAGCACCCGGTTTAATGGCATTCCCGGGAGAACATATGTTCTGCATATTAAAACCAGCGACGGGTCGGAATATGAGTCAGCCGCATGCCTGATGAATCCTGTTCCCGACATTGACAGCATTTATTTTGCAAAAGATGATCAGGTGATCAATAATGAAACTCAGACCCAGGATGGTATTAGTGTTTATCTCGATTCAAAAGAGGGAGATAATAACCAGTATTATCGCTGGGAATATGAGGAGACATGGAAATTTAAAGTACCAAGTCCGAAGAAGTTTAATTATATAAAAACAGCCGATCCGGAAAATCCCATCTTTATGCCGGTTACTGATGTTAAAGAATTCTGCTGGAAGAACAGCCAATCTGGCGAAATACTGATAAGATCAATCAGTGAGGGGCAACCAAAAAAAATAAGTAAGCAACCGGTTATTTTTATAGCAACTGGTGAATCAGACAGGTTATTGCTTCAATACAGTATTCTGGTAAAGCAATATTCTGTTTCAAAAAATGAATATGATTTCTGGAATAATCTGAAACAGATAAATGAAATTGGCGGTGATATATTCGCAAAACAACCATATACTATTCTCAGCAATATCAAAAACATTAATAATCCTAAAGAACGTGTTTTAGGTTATTTCCAGGTGTCAGCAGTATCGCAACAAAGAAAATATATACTTTACAGAGATGTTGCTTTAATGGGTCTGCCTTTTTATTCATACCCATGCAATACATTGAAACTTGATCTTTTGTATCTACCTCAAGGATGTCTAAACTGCCCACCTCCGACCTGGGACGACCTTTACTGGCATTTGAGTATAGCTTTAGATTATACTTTTACAGAGCCGATCTATAATAATGTGTCAGATGTTCTGTTGTATTTGGTTTTTGCCAGGCCCGAGTGTGCAAATTGCGAATTAACCGGAACTTCAAAAAAGCCAGATTTCTGGGTAGATCTATAATGATTTGTTTTTGCAATAAATAATAGCGTTCTCATTTTTATATCAGATTCTTGTTGATTGGATGGTACTGGGTACATAATAAATATTATTTTTGTTTCCCTATTAATTACAGTTCAATAGACATGAATAATCATATAACTACTGCTTCATGTTAAAAGTGAAGCATAAATATATTATTGCTTTGTTTGCTCTCTTTTTGCTTTCTACGTGTATTGACCCTTATAGTCCACAACTTAAAGGGTACAGCTCTCTGTTGGTTGTTGAGGGTTTGATTACAGATGCAAATACCTCATATACAGTTAAGCTATCCAGAACATTCCAGGTACAGAATTCTATGCCGTCGTTGGTTTCTGATGCAATCGTATTCATTACCAATGATGCCGGTGGCAACAGCAATTTGATTAATAGAGGAAACGGGATCTATAAAACAGACAGTACTCAATTTAATGGCATTCCGGGGAGAACATATGTTTTGCATATAAGGACCAGTGACGGGGTGGAATATGAATCGGACGCTTGTCTGATGCAATCCGTTCCCGACATTGACAGCATTTATTTTGCAAAAGATGATCAGGTGATCAATAATGAAACTCAGACCGAGGAAGGGGTAGAAATTTATCTTGACTCAAAAGAGGGAGATAATAACCAATATTATCGGTGGGATTTCAACGAGACCTGGAAATTTAAAGTGCCGGATCCCAAGAAGTTTAATTTTAATATGGCTGACAGCGCAATTACTGCGGTTACTGATCTCAAGGAATTTTGCTGGAAAAGTCAAAGATCCAGTGAAATATTGATATATTCCAACTATTCAGGTCAGGCTGCCCCAATTAAGAAGGAGCCCGTAAATTTCATTGCAACCGATCAATCCGACAGGTTGCTCATTCAATATAGCATTCTTGTAAGCCAGTATTCGATTTCAAAAGAAGAATACGATTTTTGGAATAATCTGAAACAGGTAAATGAAAGCGGCGGCGATATCTTCGCTAAACAACCATTTACGGTTCTCAGCAATATTCATAATGTCAGTGACCCGACTGAAAGGGTTCTGGGTTATTTCCAGGTTTCAGGTATGAAACAAAAAAGAAAAAACATAACTTTCGGCGAAATTTCGGGTATGAATCTGCCTATTTATCAATATCAATGTGAACGACTGGTAAAAGATCCGACTGATATTCCGCATGGATATGAGTCGCCTCCCCCTACCTGGGATGATTTATATTCAATGTATTGTATAACTTCAGATTATTATTTTGTTGAACCTCAGTACTCTGCAGGAACGTTTAATCTTGAAAAGATGGTATTTGCCAGACCTGAATGTGCTGATTGTACAATAACCGGAACTATAACCAAACCAGATTTCTGGATCGATCTTAAATAATATGCAAAATCTGAAAAAATATTATGATCTGATTGGCCGGATACCTAAACTGAATATGAGAATTTTATTTCTTCTCACTTTTCTTTTCAGCCGCCAATCATACTCCCAGCAATTAATTGATAAAACCAGCGATTCTGATATTCGGAATTTTAAAGAAGAGATTTTTGTCAGGACTGATCGCGATATTTATATTTCCGGTGAAGAGGTCTGGTTCAAAGCTTATACATTGAACGGGCTCGCTAATACTCAAGATGACATAAGCAAAGTGGTCTATCTGGAATTACTCGACAAAAACAACTTCCCTTTAAGACAGGTAAAAGTAAAGATCGAAAAAAGTTCCGGTTCAGCAAGTTTCATTCTGCCCGATAATATAAGTTCAGGAAATTATTTGATCCGGGCCTATACAAACTGGATGAAAAATTTTTCAACTGATGAATTTTTCTATCGGACCATTTCTGTAATCAATCCATTTGAAAGTATCGATCATCTTAAAATTCCACCGGATAACAAAAGTTCCGATTCAGTTAATGCAATTGCAGGAGCTCAGCAACAAGGCAGTATATATGACATTGAGGGTAATCAGATTATAAAACGATTTTCTGCCGGTGATAATAAAAAAGTGATTAATTATAAAATCACACTTGATAAACCTGTATATGGTAGCAGGGAAAGGATAAGAATGGAGATTTCTGCAAGTGATATGGCGGGCAATCCGGTTGAGACAAGCCTGTCAGTTTCTGTAGCAAAATCAGGTGTTGTAAATTCTCCCGGTGTAAGTAGTTTTTACAGGACAGGCAGCGCGGATAGCAGAATTCACAGAGTTGACGGGCCGGAAAATCTTGCTGAACTTGAGGGACACATTATCAGTGGGTACCTTAGGCTGAAAACTACAGACGAACCTTTGAAGAATACTGACATATCACTTTCATTCGTCGGGAAAACTGCCAGATGTCAGTTCAGTAAAACAGATGATAAGGGTGCGTTTAATTTTGTTGTAAAAGAGTCAGGATTAAATGAAATAGTGATTCAACCGTTGTCTCCCGATATTTCAGGATACTATATAGAACTTAATCAACCATTCAGCAGCATATTCAGCAAATTTAAACCGGCTGAATTTTATCTCGACAGCAGCAGGCTGGATCAAATAAATAAAGTTATTATTAGCATGCAGGTTAATAACATTTATGAACCTTTCAGACAAACCAGATCCGATGAATCTACAACCGTTATTCCTGATTTTTACGGGAAGCCTGAAAGCACTATAATAATGGCAGATTATATTGAACTTACTTCTCTGAAAGAGGTCGTTAAGGAGCTGCTCCCAAATGTTTATACTCTTAAGCAGAATGGGAAACACGATTTTAAACTGATAAACAAATTCCGGGGTCAGCCGTTTGAAAACAAACCTCTCGTTTTGGTTGACGGAGTGCCCGTCTACGATTTTGAGAAGGTACTGAGTATAAACTCAAAAGAGATCGAAAAGGCAGAAATTATCAATACCAGGTATTTTATTTCAGGAAATGTGTTTGACGGGATTGTCAGTTTTATTACTAAAAAAGCCAATTTAGGCGTAATGGAATTTGATAACTCGATATTCAGACAGGCCTATGAAGGTTGCCAGGTTCAAAACAGCTTTTACTCCCCCGATTACAGTGCAGCCGCAACAAAAGACAAACATATACCCGATTTCCGGAATACTCTGTACTGGAAGCCTGATTTACAGACCGGAAAGGATGGAAAAGGGGAGATTGAATTTTTCACTTCCGACGAATCCTCTGATTATGAAATAGTTGTGGAAGGTATTTCACCTGATGGAAAAACAGGCTATAATTCTGCTTCATTCAGGGTCAAATAGCTCATGGTTTTAGCGTTTCATTCCAGGAACTTCTAAAAAAGTCTTCTTTGAGCTCATAAACAGTAATACAAAAAACCGGAGCATCGTCCGGTTTTTGTAGTGATTATTATTACCACCATCTTCTGAATACTCTTCCAAACCTGCGGTCGAAACTCACTGTTTTACCTGTGAGATTGTTAGTAATTGTTACAAGAGTGAAATGTTTGTGGGCAGGGTCCATCTTGAATGTTACTTCATAAGAATCGGTGCCGACAACGTATGTTATTATTCCGGCTGAGACTACCAGGCTGCCTTTATAATCGGTTACAGTAAGAGGTGAAGTAATTGTCTTTGTGTAGGTATTGTTCTCTTCGTTAATACCCATAACCGTACCGGTATATGTTATTGTATCGGATGATGCAACATGCCTGAACCAAAAGTGCAGAAGATCCCTTGGTTTATAAATAACATTTCTGAAGTGGGAAACTGCTGTACGTACTTTGTTGACATTACGGGTAAATTTAAGAGTATCTGTTTTACCTGTTGTAACTACGGCCCATCTCGTGGCAGCAGTGATGGCATCGGTAACAGAAAATCTGACCGACAGCAATCCTGTAAATTTGACAGAAGCTTTTTGCCTGCTGACTAACCGTGTTCCATTCAAAATAACTGTTGTACTATCTGTGGTTACGGCAAAGTTGTCAAAAACGAATGCTCTG
>Ga0224520_1000017_pt1 | contig 74385 bp, 62 predicted proteins | sample CFST25metaG_2_FD_180684 | JGI IMG/M metagenome (GOLD analysis project Ga0224520, IMG submission 180684) | Peat soil microbial communities from Stordalen Mire, Sweden - C.F.S.T-25 | ecosystem: Environmental > Terrestrial > Soil > Wetlands > Peat | place: Sweden: Norrbotten County, Stordalen Mire... | reverse complement strand
ATTTTGGGGTCTGCAAAAATACAACATATTTTCTAAAAAAAAAGAAATCTCTGCAGATTTTATTTTTGTTATGCAAAAGTAGATTAATTTTACCTCCTGAAAGATCAGCTTTCTGATTTTAATTATATCCTATTACCTCTCCCCAACCCCTCCCCCAGGAGGAAGGGGCTAAAAACATAAAGATCATTTGGTTACCCCCTTCTCTCTTGGAAGAAGGGGGAATGGGGGATGAGGTAAACCCGGTATCAAAGGGAGAGATTTAAGTTTATTAGGATAAAAGGGGATTGTTCAGTAGTATTTGTTGTTAATTATTAAAGTTTTAGTTATAATAATAATGAAAAATGACAAATTATTTCTCAGAAGGGCAATTGAAATCGCATTGGGAGGCATAAAAGTTGGCGGAGGGCCATTTGGTGCCATAATAGTAAAAGATAACAAAATAATCTCCGAAGCATTTAACAGGGTAATTCTGAATAATGATGCCACTTCTCATGCTGAAATACTGGCAATACGACTGGCTTCTTCCGTTTTGCAATCTCACGATTTACAAGAATGTACACTCTATTCTTCGTGTGAACCCTGCCCCATGTGCCTGGGAGCAATTTACTGGTCAGGAATAATGAAGGTCGTTTATTCATGCGACCGGATGGATGCTGAAGCTGCCGGATTCAGCGATAAACTGATATATAATGAGATTGACCTCGATCCTTTCCAAAGGAAAATATTATTTTTAAAATTGTCTGATCTCAAGGGAAAAGAAGTTTTCAGGAAATGGGATGAACTGGAAAACAAAATTACATACTGATAAAATGGATTCAGGTAGAAGACTATCCCGCGATTTTTATACCAGGGATGTACTTGAGGTGGCTCCTGAACTGCCAGGCAAATACATGGTTGTCAGATTAAAGGATGGAACAACTAGCAGATACAAAGTAACTGAAGTTGAGGCTTATCGCGGTAGCGAAGACAAAGCATGTCATGCTTTTAAGGGAAGAACCGCCAGAACTGAGATAATGTTTCACGATGGAGGCAGATTGTATATTTATTTAATTTACGGGATGTACTGGATGCTTAACATTGTTACAGGCGAGAATAACAACCCTCAGGCAGTTCTGGTCCGGGGAGTTGAAAACTGGCCTGGTCCGGGAAAATTAACTAAAAACCTTGGAATAGATAAGTCATACTATGGAGAAGATCTTGTATTTTCAGACAGGATTTGGGTTGAAGACTGCGGATTAAGCTATGAAGTTAAAAATGGTCCAAGGATTGGTATTGAATATGCCGGTGAATATTGGAAGAGCCGTCCCTGGAGATATTATATTTAATAAAACCTCACCCCAACCCCTCTCCCAGGGGAGAGGGGCTAAATCAATGATTAAATGATTATTACACCCCTTCTCCCCTGGGAGAAGGGGCTGGGGGATGAGGTAGAAAAGCAAGGGAATGAGCATGGCAAGAAATAACAAACAGCCACTGATCATGAGTTAAAGAGATGTTAATTAGAAAACTAATTGAATGCATATAATTTTTTTTTACGTTCTTTGTCAGTAAAATAATCAAAAACAATTCTTTTATGGATTCAATCTGGGGTAATTATCGTCGCTGGAACAACATTACCGGATGGTTTATATTCATCTTTTCTTCAATAGTTTATCTGCTTACTCTCGAGCCAACCGTAAGTTTCTGGGATTGCGGCGAATTTATTCTTGCAGCCTTTAAGTTACAGGTTGGACACCCTCCGGGAGCTCCTCTCTTTCTTATGATGTCAAGAGTGGCCACATTATTTGCCGGAGGAGACACTTCGAAAGTTGCAGTTACAGTAAACATACTCTCAGCATTGTGCAGTGGCTTCGCCATAATGATTCTGTTCTGGACAATTACCCATCTTGTTCGCAGGGTATTTTTAAATGGCACTGAACTCGAATCAAAGAATGTTCCGGCCATTATGGCAAGTGGTATCCTGGGTTCTCTGGCATTTACGTTTACTGATTCATTTTGGTTTTCAGCTGTTGAAGGTGAGCTTTATTCACTATCCTCTCTTATAATAGCACTTGTATTCTGGGGAATGCTGAAATGGGAGGAAGAAGAAGAAAAACCCTATTCCGGCAGATGGATAATTCTGGTTGCATATTTAATGGGATTGGGCCTTGGAGTACACCGTTTGAATCTCTTGATAATTCCTGTGGGTGTTTTTGTTTACTATTTCAAGAAATATGAAGTTTCAACAAAGGGGTTAATCAAGGCAAGCCTGGTTGCACTTTTACTCCTCTGGCTTATGGTATTTGTATTGATGCCCGGAGTTCCGGAGGTGGCAGGTTGGTTTGAACTTCTGTTCGTGAATGTTCTGGGCTTACCCTATAACAGCGGACTAGTGTTCTTTATGATTATTTTATTTGGTGCGCTCACATATGGCATCTATTACTCATTGAAACATAAGAGGGTGATTATGAATTATGTAATGACATCTCTTGTTGTTGTAATGATTGGTTATTCATCGTATGCGATGATTATGATCAGATCATCAGCCAGACCACCTATGAACCAGAATGATCCTTCAGATGTGTTTTCATTATCATATTATATAAACATGAAGCAGTATGGCAGCGCTCCAAAATTTTATGGGAACTACTATAGTGCTCCCGTCACCGATGTTAAGAAAGTTATTTCGGGATATAACAAGGTAGGAGGCAAATATAAACCATACTATCATCCTGAATATTCTTACAACAAGGAATTTGAAACAGCTTTTCCTCGAATGTACAGTTCTGATCCCGAACATGAGAGCGCCTACAAATACTGGGGCAAGGTGGTTGGAAAGAAATTTTCAGGCGGGGAGGGAAAAGAAGCAATCGTTTGTCCGACATTTGGAGAAAACCTTCGTTATTTTTTCCATTACCAGATCGGATTTATGTATTTCAGATATTTTATGTGGAATTTTGCAGGCAGGCAAAACGATATCCAGGGGAACGGAAATTCCATTCACGGGAACTGGATCAGCGGTATAAAATTTATCGACGAAGCACGACTGGGAAACCTCGACAGAATTCCAAAAGATCTTAAAACTAACCCGGGGAATAATAAATATTATTTTCTTCCCCTTCTTATCGGACTTGTCGGAATGTGCTGGCAGTATAAAAGAAATAATTCCGGCTTCTGGCTTGTAATGGTGTTTTTCATAATGACAGGGCTAGCTATAATTGTTTATCTGAATCAATATCCAAATCAGCCAAGGGAGCGCGATTATGCCTATGTTGGATCGTTCGATGCATTCGCAATATGGATAGGAATAGGCTTTATGTTTGTTTATGAAAAGCTTCAGAAATTTCTTGGAAACAAAATATCATTGGCTGTTACCTTCGTGGTTCTCATTGCAGCAGTTCCTGTTCTTATGGCTTCTCAGAACTGGGATGACCATAACCGATCAGGACGGTACACTGCAAGGGATATTGGAGCTGATTATCTGAAATCATGTGCTCCGAACAGCATATTATTTACTTATGGAGATAACGATTCATTCCCGGTGTGGTATAATCAGGACGTTGAAGGGGTCAGAACCGACGTACGTGTTGCAAACCTTAGTTATATTCAGGCTGGCTGGTATATTGATATGATGAGGCAAAAAGCATATGGATCCGATCCATTGCCTCTCACTCTCGGATCTGATAAGTATCTTGAAGGAATCAGAGAACAGCTACCTATCGATAACAGGGTTGATAAGCCCATTAACCTGAAAGACATTGTTCAGTTTGCTGGTTTAGAAGACAATAAATACAAAGTCGATCTTAGCGGAAGAGGCGATTATATGAACTATATTCCTGCTAATAAATTTATTGTTGATGTTGATACGGCAAAAGTGCTTTCAAACGGTACGGTTAAATCGTATTATAAAGACCGGATCGTTTCTCCCATGATCTGGGAATACACCGATGGTGACGCATTCAAGGGCGATCTCGCAATTATGGACCTTCTTTCTACAAACAAATGGGAGAGACCCATCTACTTTTCAACAACAGTTCCTTCTACCCAGTACAAAGGACTTGAGAAGTATTTTATACAGGAAGGCCTTTCCTACAGAGTGGTCCCGGTTAAAACAGATAAACCTGAGCAGGGCGAATTCGGGATGATAGATCCTCTCGTTATGTATGATAATATGATGAACAAGTTCTCGTGGGGAAATGCAGGAGATCCTTCTGTTTATCTGGATGAGAATAATAAAAGGATGTTCAGTAATTTCAGGAGAATCTTCGGAACCCTGGGGAAAGAGTTGCTTATCAGCGGAGATACAATTAGAGCTATTGAGGTTGCACACCGTGGTCTCTCGATCGTTCCTTCCGCTAAAATGCCGTATGATTTTTTCACAATAGGAATTGCAGAGGTACTCATAAGTGCAGGAAAAGCTGAAGAGGGTGAGCAATTGCTAAACGATGTTATTAATTACTCAAAAGAATATCTCGATTATGCGGTAAGTCTGAAACCAGAAGACAGGTATGGTCTCGAGTATCCTGACGGGATTAATATGCAGGCGATGCTCGATATCTATAATCTTGCAATGAGGTTGAAATTGAACTCCATTATACAAACCATAGAACCAGCGATAAATAACTATTACGGAAAACTTTATTCCTCCAAATAGATTCAGATGAGGTTTTTCAGGCCAGGCTTTCCGGCACGTTGGCTTTATCCTGATGCAACATTCAGGATAAAGACTAACTGTCAGGTATTATGTCTGACTTTTGATGATGGCCCTGATCCTTTTTCTACACCTCAATTGCTGGACATACTCAGGAAACATAATATCAGGGCACTGTTTTTCTGTAACGGAAAGGCTGCGGAAGAATATCCTGACCTTATGAATCAGATTCGTTCTGATAGTCATGCTATAGGAAACCACGGCTATAATCATCTGGATGGATGGAAAACTGATTCTGCAACATATATTAATGATGTAATCATGGCCTCGGAATTTACATCCGGGAATATGTTCAGACCTCCTTTTGGCCGACTGTCAATGAAACAAAAAAGAAGTTTATCCAAAACTTTTAAATTGATACTCTGGGATATAATGGCTTATGATTTTGATAGGGATTTTGGAAGAGATAAATCGCTTCGGATACTTAAAAACAAAATTAGGCCGGGTTCAATAATTGTTTTGCATGATACAGCATCTTCGTCTGCAAATGCCATACTGGAAGAATTCATAATTTTTGCTAAAAAAGATGGGTATCGATTTGAAATTATTGATGATTCTTTTAATCCAATCCGGAACAGGATTATCGAAAAAGGTGAAAAAAGTTAAGTTTTCCTTTGTGTTGCTTTGTGTTTTACTTTGTGCTCTTTGTGGTTAATTGGTTTGGTTTTTACCACGAAGGAACACAAAGGTTAGCGCTAAGGGTCATAAAGGAATATTTAAATGTCCACCAATTGAAGGATGGAATGGACTAAGCCAAAAACAGACTGGCTTCTGAAAACACTCTTTCAAACCAGAAGTCTACTTTATTTGAAAGAGGAAAATTCAAAATCGGAAAAGGATTTTCGTGACTATATGGATAGGGGAAATCCCATATATCGACTACGTCTTTCTTATTAATATTCCCAAGCGTTGAGATTATACCTTTGCTGGGGATAACTGTGTCTTTCAATAAAGATACAGAATGGATCTGATCACGAAGCTTGCTTAAGATGTTCTCTCTGAATATTTTAAGTCGGCCAAGATCAATCATCGACCTGAAGGCCATTCCAATCTGGCTGGTAAGCAGAAAATCAACCAATGGACTTTTTCCGGTGAGAGTCTTTTCAAATTCAAACAGGTAGTACCTGTAAACTCTGTCGAAAGCCAGACTATCCATAATTAATTTTGAAGAACCTTGCATATTACTGAAAACCGACCCTCCGCAAAAGATAAAAAGCTTCGATCCTGTAAAGAGTTTTTCCGGATTTCCCATCAGTATGATCTCTGCCAGAAATGCTCCTATTGAGTAGGCGAAAATATTGAAATTAGTAGTTCGGGGTATTATTTCATGGGCCCCGTCTCTTATACCTGATAATAGTTTTATAATATCAGAAGTGGTCTGAAATCCTGATTTGAAGAACCTCAAAGGGTCTTCAGTGAGACGGTTGCTGAGGGCAATATTTGCAAAGCTCGACCTATCTATATCTTCAAATGAAGAATTCCTGACCTTCATAAAATGAACCATCGCCCTTGGATCTTTCCATGATGCCGGTGACCTGTTTATATGAAAAGAAATAGGGAATAGAATCACATAACTGTCAGTATTCTTTGCAAGGTAATATGCCCAGACAAGGTATTTTACCCAGCTTCTCTCATTAAGACCATGAAGTAATAGAATTACTTTATCGCTTTTCGAGTCTCCCGGAATAAAAACAGGATAAGTAAAAGAACTGTTTTCAGTAATGAGAGAATCATTTTTATTTGAAAATTCATCTTCAAGCGCATCCGAACGGAAACAAATATTATGAATTTTAATATCCGAATCCGGAATAGATATTATCTTGTTTTCGTTAGAGAAGACAGATTTAAGTTCATTATAAGTTTTGGTATAAATCATTTATTCGGACCTGATAATATTTTTATACAAAGGAAGTCGACTCACGCACTGAGTGCAAATTTATGTGGCGGATGGCGACACTATGTGATTAAACCTGGTAATATGGGATGTAATTCCACTATTTGTGACAGAATTCCACTGTTTGAAAACTGTCAAAACTCTTTAAAGCTCTGTTAAGAGTAAGAAAATACTTAATTTTACATTAAGTTATCAGATTGCAAATGGTCGACTTTCAAAAACCGATTCCTCCATATTTGAATGAAAAGCAGAATATAACACGTCTGATACTTTTTACTTCACTTTTTGCCCTGGTCTTTATTAACGCATATTCCCCCTTTGGTGCAGACAGATGGTACGATCTGACAAGGCTTGAGTTTTTTACATATTCCAGTCTGACAATACTCCTGGGTATGCTTGTTGTAGTTATAAGCCGGATCCTTATGTACCGAGTCAGCAAAAAGCATGCAATAAACGTTTGGCAATACCTGATCTGGATATTTGCCGAAATATTTTGCATGGCTCTCGCCTATGCTCTGTTCGAAAAACTGTTTCTGAAAGATTCAAGGATTTTTATTGATCTGGTAAAGAATTCTTCACGAAATACTGCCCTTGTTTTGTTATTACCATATTCAACCCTATGGCTATATTTTTCCTGGCGCGATAAAAAGGAACAAATAGAGAGACTGGCGGATTTCCCGGTTTTTTTGGAAAATTCAAGAAACATGATCCCTTTCTATGATGATAAGGGTATTATGAAGTTTTCAATTAAGAAGGAGAATCTGTTTTATGTGGAGTCAGCAGAAAATTATGTGAATATTTGCTATCTGAATAAGGGGAAAGTATCAAAATACCTGCTTAGGCTAACATTAAAAAAGATAGAGGAGAATTTCTTTGGAACAGAAATTATAAGGTGCCATAGGTCATATATAGTTAATTTTGAAAATGTTAAAGTTATCAGAAAAGACAGGGACGGGCTTAATCTCGAATTTGATAATCCTTCTGTTACCGATATTCCTGTCTCAAAAACCTACGTCAATGCAGTAATGCAAACTTTTTCGAAATATTGCCAGACTGTAGATCTCAGTTAACGGTTTTCATATTTATGGGTTTTGTTTATCAGAATGAAATGTTACTTTTGAAATGATAATATATCCCCTGAAAAATGAATATTCTCATTCTGGGATCTGGTGGAAGGGAACACGCACTTGCCTGGAAACTTGCCCAAAGTAAAAAGATCGACAGGATTTTTATTGGTCCGGGAAATGCCGGGACATCTGAGTTAGGAACAAACCTGAAGCTGAATCCTGAAAATTTCCCTGAAGTGAAAGATGCTGTTTTGGGAAACAGGATTGATATTGTAGTTGTAGGGCCCGAAGCTCCATTGACTATGGGAATTCACGATTTTTTTACGAATGACCTAACGCTTAGGGATATACCAATAATAGGTCCTGATAAATCTGCTGCCAGGCTGGAAGGAAGCAAAGACTTTGCGAAGTCTTTTCTTATCCGGAACAATATTCCTACCGCTGCATATAAGAGCTTTGATAAGTCAACAATGAATGAGGCTTCTGCCTTTCTGAGTACGCTTGACCCACCTTACGTTATTAAAGCAGATGGGCTGGCTGCAGGAAAAGGCGTCGTAATAGTCGATGATATCCATGATGCGGAGAACGAAGTTAAGGCAATGCTGAACGGGAAATTTGGTCATGCCGGAGAAAAAGTTGTCATCGAACAGTTTCTTAAGGGAATAGAGCTATCTGTTTTTATTATTACTGACGGGTTTACATATAAACTATTGCCTGAAGCCAAGGATTATAAAAAGATAGGAGCAGGTGACACCGGACTTAACACCGGTGGGATGGGAGCGGTTTCCCCTGTACCTTTTGCAGATAAAATCTTTATGGACAAAGTGAAACAGAGAATTATTGATCCGACGATGAAAGGATTGTCAGATGAAGGAATAGTATATAAAGGATTTATTTTCTTTGGCCTGATAAATGTAGGTGGGAACCCTTATGTTATCGAATATAATGCCAGGCTGGGTGATCCTGAATCGGAAGTAATAATCCCAAGAATTAAGTCTGATTTTTTTGATCTCATTGAAGGAGTGGCTATGGGGGATCTTCAAAGAAGAATTATTGAAATTGATGAAAGATTTGTAGCTACGGTAATGATGGTTTCCGGCGGTTATCCCGGAACATATGAAAAGGGCAAAACTATTCAAGGGCTCGATCTTGCAACCGGGAGTGTCATTTTTCATTCAGGCACTAAAAAAGAAGGAGATAAGGTAGTTACCTCGGGAGGACGCGTTTTTGCTGTCAGTTCCTGGGGATCTTCTATGAAAGGGGCTCTTGGAACATCTTACAGGAATGCCGGGCTGCTGGATTTTGAAGGTAAATATTACAGGTCGGATATCGGATTTGATCTTTAAGACAAATGCTACTGCGTATATTCAAAGGAACAGGACCCGGAGTAATATTTTTAATAATTATTATTCTCATTACTGTATGGGTAAGTGCAATTCTTAATCAGAGATTACACCCACGGTTTATATATGAGAGTGATCCGATGCCACTTTATAGTTTTGTTAAACTTTTGATACACAATAGTCATAATCTGGGAGTTATTCTGTCCTTTCTTTTGGTATCCCTGATGGCATTCCTCATGGTAAATTTCAATACTACAGTTTTCTTTATACATGAAAGAACTTTTCTGCCGGCGTTTTTTTACGTATTGTTCGGAGGGTTATTCCCTGATCAGCAGCTCTTGAATCCGGTAATCCCGGCTTCAATTTTCCTTATGCTGGCAATAATGAGAATTATGGATGGGTACCACAAGACCGGGACAGCCTATAATTATTTTGATGCAGGAATCCTTATCAGTACCGGAAGTTTGTTTTATGCGAACCTCATATGGTTTGGATTATTGGTTATAATAGGGATCGCTTTGCTCAGGACAGGCAATGCTAAGGAGATTGTAATTTCAGTTTTAGGACTATTAACCCCCTATCTCATTACTTTTGGCATCTATTATGTGTTGGGGAAAGACATATTTGCTCTGATGAAGCTTATTGGCGATAACCTGTTTACCAGATCAACGTTTTATCCTTTGCCCCGATTGACTGTCGTAGCATTGATTTTTATCGTAGCATTGATTCTTGTCAGCTTAGTTCAACTGATGCAACGCATGAACTCAAAAAAAATAAAGTCGCGTAAAACATTTTCCCTGATGATCTGGACTTTGTTAATATCAATAACAGTCTATTTTGCTTTGCCTTCCGCTTCAGTAGAATTAGTATGGCTGATAAGCATCCCTGTCAGTTATTTCCTGACTCATTATTTTGTATTTGTAAAAAAGAAACTGGTACCTGAAATATTATTTTCCTTTTTGTGCTTTTTTATTCTGTTTATACAGATTTGGTACCTGATGTAATGTGATTATTTTATCATTGAGACTACTCCGACCCCTGAGCCCTGTTGTCCGTTGGTGAAGTCATAACTAATCTGATATATTCCGCTTCTCTGGCATTCAAAATCAACGAAAGAATAGATCTTGCCGGTTTTTTTATCGAATGATGAAAGGATCAGTTTATTCGTGTCGTCTTTGATAGTAAGAATCAGCTGACCTTTAGAGTTATCTGCATTGCACATAGTAAACCGGTACTTGGTATTTTTCCAGAGAGACATGTTTGCTCTGTATCGTAAATCACTCTGGATTGCTGCTTTCCCAAGCTGTATCCTGAAATCTTTAAGGTATTTAGCATTTGTACCGGCATTTATTGCACATTTACTTACCAGCGGGTCTGTGACTTGTCCAAATGCCATGAATCCGAAGATAAATAAAATGGTCAGAGTTGTAATGATTTTTTTCATACTAATTATTTGAAATTAGCCTGTCCCTGATATTCTTGGTAATTTCTATTACCCCATTCAGCTGGTCTTTCGACATGTTGACTACGCTTGTCTCAGTTTGCTTAATGGTAAGACCTCCATTTTTTTCAACGCTTACCGGATCTCCCTGTGTGTAAGTTATTCTTATGTCACGATATTTGTCTTTGATGTCCTGCATATCTTTGCAAAGATTCGTGAACTCAGGATCACGGTTGCAGTAGGGACTTATCAGAAGCAGGAGGTCGTTCAAAATTATCTTCTGTTCCCCGATCCTGTCACTAAGCACTTTATTGGGATATTGTTTCACAACCTGAGTTGCAAGATACTGGCCCTCGATCCAGACTCCTATTATCATAAGAGCTGAAAGCTGCCCCCTGTCATTACTGCGCAGGTAGGTATCTATTTTATTATATGAATCAACTGAAATGAAAAGAAGGGAGTCAAGATTAGATCTGTTCTTTGATAATCTTTTAATTGATTCAAAATCAAAAAACTGACCTACTTTAATATCATCAGCAATTTTTCTTATTGAAGAGAGGACATCAAGGGAAGACCCTGTTTTTTCATACATATTCAGATACCCCAGATCAGCACCGAGAATACCTAGTTTAAGAGCCTTGTTAAAACTGGTGCTTTGCCTGTTGGCATCTATTGTTTCGGCAATATAGTTTTGAGAGAAAGGGACCTGCAGTGTCTGCAGGAGATTAGCTATCTCTACCGGTGATGAAATGTTTTTCGAAATATCAGCGATAGCTTCCGGGCTTAATTTTTCAGCTTCTGAAACAGGAATTGAGTCAGATTGAGGAAAAACAAACTCTGAAGTTTTGCTTTTTGAATTTCTGCATGAGAAACCAAAAAACATAACGATTAGCAAAATGAATACTCTTCCTTTCATTTAGGATGATGGATAAGTTAAAACAAAAATACAAAAAAACTTATTAACAATCTATAAAATATTTATTTTCGGAATTTTAAATTTTTCGAAAAACCTGACTGCTCTGCCCAGCAGCTCGAAATAAAGCGCGAGGTAAAGAAAAATCGAGCTGAAAAGAACGAGTGAAACATTGAAGGTGAATGTGTCTGACTTCATTCCAAAAATATATTTTGAAGGCGAATAAAAATGTGTACGGAAATTTAAAGGTCCTCTACTGTAAGGATCAAGATAAATAGGATCAATATTCTGGACCAGAGAGTTATTGAAGATCAGAAATTTTTTGCGTTCATAACGCTTGGTCACCATCTCTTCAAGTTTATAATTATAATAAGCACTCTCGAGTTTCTGCAGCTTTAAGTCATTCAAATTGCTGAAAATATCTTTCCTGTCGCTTACCATATTGGATATCCTGTTGAATACTTTATCCATTCTGTCGAGGTATTTTGTCAGTGAATCTGCCACTCCGGGATTAAATTCATATGGAGTGAGATCCGTAATATAATTGAACGGAGGAACATTATAAACCGATGCCATTTTTTCCAATTCGTTTTTGATAAACTTTAGTTTAGTGAACTTACGGGTTGATTTTCTGATAAGAAGGTCTTCGTTGTTGCCAATATTTTTCGGATTGCTTCTGAATTCAAAAAGAGTGGTGAAAAGGGCATCACGTATTGTCTTAATCCTGTAAACCTTATTGAATTCAGCTTCACTTCTTTTCTTTTCAAGATCGTAATAAGTCTCACCTTCCCTGGTAAATTTAGTCTGGCTGTATTTATTATCCTTGAATTGCGACACAATGAGCGCTTCATAGGTCCATCGCGTAGGCATCAGTTCAGCAATCAGAGGCACCTTCTCAACATTGCCTATTTTCCGGTTCAGCTTATCAAACGGGAACATGGCCCCGCTGAGAACCATCATGGGGATTATCAGAAGAGGGATCACGATGTAGATTGTAATGGCCGAATTAAAAGATGCTGATATGTTCAATCCAAGCATATTGGCGCAGAATGCCGTAGTAAATAATGCCAGCCAATAATGAAAATACATACCTTTTATGCCAAGAATCGGGTTTGCAATGGAGACAAACAGAAGTGTTTGTACAGCTGATATCATTATCAGAATGGCAACTTTTGATAAAAGATAACTATTTCGGCTTAAATTAAGGAAATGCTCCCTTTTAAGGATTTTCCTGTCCCTGAAAATCTCCTCGGCACTTATTGTCAGACCCAGGAAAAGTGCGACAATAAGACTCATGAAGATGTATATGGGAATATTTTCATTCTCAGAAAATATGTATATATCAGAATCCGGATCAGGAATATATCTGATTATAAATGAGAGAACAAATCCCAGGATCGGAGCTTCAAGGAGAGTGAGCAGGACATACTGACTATTGGAAATTTTGCTCTTGAGATCTCTGGAAAAATAAATCGTGAACTGTTTAAAAAGACCTGGCCTCTGAAGATTCTTGTGAGGAGGCTCTTTAATCTCTGGCACTTTATTAAACGGATGCTTTGAGTTATATGCTTTAGCCCATTCCTTCGGCTTGATTTTCCTTTTATCAGTATACCTGCCGAATTCGTCAACAACCTGTGTTTCAATAATATTGAATATTGTTTCAGGATTCACGTTCCCGCATGATGGACACTCTCCCTGGTTGGAGTTGATCTGTGCATCGAGAGTTTTAAAATAAATCACTGAATCCACAGGATTACCAAAATATGCCATGCATCCTCCCTGATCGAGAATGACGACTTTATCAAACATTTTGAAAATCTCTGATGATGGCTGATGAATTACAGTGAATATAAGTTTCCCCTTGAGTGTGAGATCACGTAAAAGGTCCATAAGATTTTCAGAATCTCTCGATGAGAGACCTGATGTGGGTTCATCAAGAAATAAAACCAAAGGTTCCCTAATCAGCTCCAGTGCAATATTCAATCTCTTTCGCTGCCCTCCGCTTATTATCTTATTAAGATGAGACCCCACTTTTAGCTCCCGCTTTTCCAGCAATCCAAGATTTGAAAGAGTATGATCAACAAGTTCGCTGATCTCTGTTCTGGTTTTATCCTTGAAACACTGACTGGCTGCATAGAAAAGATTCTCAAACACTGTCAAATCCTCAATAAGAAGATCATCCTGGGGTACATATCCAAAAACACCCTCAAGCTTAACATTATCTTTGGCAACATCTAATCCGTTGATTTTAACATTCCCTTCTGATGGTTTCTGGATTCCGCTCATCAGATTCATCAGTGTTGTTTTGCCTGACCCGCTCGCTCCCATAATACCGATAAGCTTGCCTTCTTCAACTGAAAAGCTTATATTATCAACTGCAGCATGACCCTCCCTGAAGTAATAGGAGAGATTTTCGACTGTGAATGATATTTTATGGATAATTATATCGGAAAGGAAACTGGAACTTATATCACTGTAATAGATGGAATGTCCCTGCTGAGATTTTATTGATCCCCCTTTGGCAAATGTATAAACCTGGCCTGATCGTATAGGGAGCCCATTAAGATATAATTGGTCATCTGATATGTATTTAATAAAATAAAGGTCAACACTAGCCACTCTTAAAATGATTATTCTTGTGTTCTGGTACCCGGTCAGCATCTTCTTGCAGATCTCACACTTTTCATCTCCTGGAGCAAGTGCAAGAATAGAAGGATTATTCAGGTCCTCAGATTTATCATTTTTTACAAATTGTTCAATTGCGGCAAAATCGGTTGAGGATATTTTAAATACTTCAGCGACTGTATTTATTATATTCATCCTCTGAAGTGTGAACTGGCGGTCAGAATTAATAAGTTCATAAAGCCTCATAAGAACCACAACTTTTTGCTCCTGGTTCAGAGTGCGATTGATCTTTTTACATATCCCCAGTATTTTTACAGAATCTTTCACGGAAGGTGCCGATGGCTCACTCAGAACTGACCGCTGCATTATTGGTCCGGCATGCATATCGAAAAGGGCAAGATATTCCTGAACGGTTTCACTTGTAAGCTGTTTGCTGAGGAAGCCGGAAACATACTCGCGTTCGTTCACAAGTATCCCTCTGTCCTGCTTCACAATCAGGGCAAATAGTTCCATCAGGGCTTTTAGAATTTCCTCACTCATAAACCAGCTGCGAAATTCAGAAAATGATCAAGTTGTGTAAACATACTTAATATTAATTATTTAACCAAACCCTTTAAAAGTGGTTAAAAATATGATATTGGCCATTTGGTTTATGGACCACACTGGCAAATAAAAAATTCAAGGAAGGTTCACAAGGGATCTTTTAAAACCTCTGTTCTTGTGGTACTTTTCTAAAAAGTTAAAGATGAAAATATTTATTTTCAAATCCAACAAATTTAATCAATCAGCCATAAAAGAAATTCTCTGTTTCAGAATGGCTCTTTTTATGTATTTTTGATAAATATCTGAATTAATAGTAACATAAATATGAAAATTGGAAAACTCGTTTTAAAAATCGTCCTGATAACAATTGGATTATCAATATCATCAAATAATTATGTCTTTGGACAAACAACCGGAAGGGAGGTGCAGAATTTTAATTTCGACTGGAAATTTTACAAAGGTGACATAGCTAACGGACAGGATCCCAAACTGAATGATTCGGCCTGGCATATGCTGGATTTGCCTCACGACTGGAGCATCGAAGGAAATTTCGATAAATCCTACGCCAGTTCCACAGCTTTTTTGCCTGGTGGAATAGGATGGTATCGTAAATCTTTTGTAATCCCTGCGAATGAGGCAGACCGTAAAGTGTTTATCAGTTTTGACGGGATTTACAATAACAGCGAAGTCTGGATAAACGGAAACTATCTCGGGAAAAGACCTAACGGATATATTTCCTTTCAGTATGATTTAACCCCTTTTATAATTCCAGGTAAGGAAAATCTTATTGCTGTAAAAGTGGACCATTCAAAATATGCAGACTCCCGCTGGTATACGGGTTCAGGTATATATCGAGATGTGAAGCTTATTTTTACATCCCCCGTACATATTAGCCAATGGGGCGTTTCAACCGCAACGAAGGATGTATCAGTTAATAAGGCCACACTTGATATTACAGTCAGTATAAGCAATGAGTCGGTGAAAATATCAGATGTTTCAATTTCAAATTATTTGTTATCTGCAGGCGATACTTTAAAAAGTATTTCGCAGAACATAACAATGACAGGATCTTCCTCTAATATCATTTCAGCAAGTATGGATATTTTTGGTCCAAAACTGTGGGATATTGAAAATCCAAATCTCTATTCACTGGTTACAGTTGTCAAAGGGAATTCTATCCTGGATAGTCAGAATACTCGTATTGGTTTCCGTAATATCAGATTTGATGCTGATAAGGGATTCTTTCTTAATGGAAAGAATCTTAAACTAAAAGGTATTTGCATGCATCATGACGCGGGAACGCTTGGTTCAGCTGTTCCCCGCAAGGTAATCGAAAGAAGACTGGACATACTTAAGGAGGCCGGTTGCAATGCAATCAGAACAAGCCATAATCCTTTCTCTCCTGATTTTCTTGAGCTTTGTGATGAAAAAGGATTTCTGGTTATCGGGGAGGCCTTTGATGAATGGGAACTTCCTAAGAGAAAATGGATCGAGGGATGGAACGTGGGAATCCCCGGTAAAGAGGGATATTCCGTTAATTTTAAAGACTGGGCGATTACAGATCTGCAAGATATGATAAAGAGAGATATTAATCATCCTTCAATTATCATGTGGAGTATCGGAAATGAAATTGATTATCCGAATGATCCTTATACCCATCCTATTTTTAACACAGAAGCTAATCCGCAGTCATGGGCAAAGTATGACGAAAAATTGCCGGACGCTAACCGGTTGGGTGAAGTTGCTAAAAAACTTGTCAGCGCTGTAAAGCAGATTGATGCAAACAGGCCAGTGACAGCAGGTCTGGCTTCGGTATTAATGTCAAATGAAACCGGTTACGCTGACGCTCTCGATGTTACCGGATATAATTATCAGGAAGCCCGCTATACAGCTGATCATAAGAAATATCCACACAGAATCATTTACGGAAGTGAAAACGGTATGACCCTGGAAGACTGGAAAGCTGTTGCTGATAATGACTTTGTCTTGGGGCAGTTTCTTTGGACAGGGTTTGACTATTTGGGAGAAGCAGGGAAATTTCCATATCGTCACAGCATTTCAGGAATTATAGATCTTGCCGGAAATAAGAAACCTGAATTTTATTTTCGTCAGAGCTTATGGAGCGATAAACCAATGGTTTATATTGGAACTACTGATCAATTAAATGATAATAGCGGGAACGATCTATGGGCTCATAAAAAGGTTGACCCTTTATGGAACTGGAAGTTCGGGCAGAGAGTGTTTGTTAATGTCTTTACAAACTGTGAAGAAGCTGAATTATTCCTTAATAACAGGTCGCTTGGGAACAAAAAAATGGCTGATTTTAAAAACAGGACTATCATGTGGGAAGTGCACTTTGAACCAGGTGTACTGAGAGTTGTGGCGAGGAATGCCGGAAAGGATCTCGCATCATATGAACTGAGGACTACAGGTGCGGCAGTTGGAATCATTGCTAAAAGTGATGTTTCGAGTATCAAATGTGATCGGCAGGATGTGGCTAGTATTTTTTTAACTCTCTGCGATAAAGATGGCAATACGGTCTATTCAGCCGAAAATGAGATTACATGCTCAGTTACAGGTTCTGCTAAAATTCTTGGCATGGAGGATTCAAATCCGGAAAATATCGAATACTATAAGGATAACAAACAGCATGCTTATCATGGTAAATTGCTGATCTATCTTCAATCGCTCGATAAGCCGGGGAAAGTCGTTATCAAGCTGTCATCACCAGGATTGAAAGGAACAAGTGTGAATATTGATGTTGTTAAATAATCGTGTAGAGACGCCCAATTTGGGCGTCTCAAAAGAATCAACGATCAAAATGTGAAATATGAGACGCCCAATTTGGGCGTCTCAAAAGAATCAACGATCAAAATGTGAAATATGAGACGCCCAATTTGGGCGTCTCTACGGGAACATAATTTGGCATTTGATGAAATAGAGACGCCCAATCTGGGCGTCTCTACGGGAACATAATCTGGCATTTGATGAAATAGAGACGCCCAATCTGGGCGTCTCTACGGGAACATAATCTGGCATTTGATGAAATAGAGACGCCCAATTTGGGCGTCTCTACGGAACAAAAAATAAAATTTTTGTACTGTCCTTATGGTTTTATAAATTGCAGTGGTCTCGCTTTTTGAAAATCTAATGGCAGAAAAATTCAGGAATAAATATCGTGTACAAACTGCACGATTTTTTGGTTACGATTATACACGTCATGGGGCATATTTTATTACAATCTGCACTAAAAAATTTACACCATATTTCGGGGTAATAAAAAAAGGCAGTATGACCCTGTCAGAAACGGGAATTATTGTTAATGATTTTTGGTTTGAAATTCCATACCATTTCCCAAATGCCCAGCTCGATGAATTTATTATAATGCCTGATCATATTCATGGTATAATTATTATTAAATCAAAATCCGATTCAAAATTAAATTTGAATTATATTAATGTAGAGACGCCCAATCTGGGCGTCTCAAAAGAATCAACGATCAAAAATGTGAAATATGAGACGCCCAATTTGGGCGTCTCAAAAGAATCAACGATCAAAAATGTGAAATATGAGACGCCCAATTTGGGCGTCTCTACGAATTCAATGATAAAACAAGGAAACAAACATTGGAAATCAAATTCAATTGGATCAATTATTAATCAATTTAAACGGATATGCACAATTAAAGTAAAATCATGTGGTTTAGATCTTTCATGGCAACCACGTTTTTATGATCATATTATACGTTCTGATAATGAATTAGATCGCATACGGACCTATATAAAAAATAATCCAAATAATTGGTTAAATGATATGTAGAGACGCCCAATCTGGGCGTCTCAAAAGAATCAACGATCAAAATGTAAAATATGAGACGCCCAATTTGGGCGTCTCTACAATGTTTATGATATATACCAGACCTGATTCAGGATTCCGGTTTAAACAATGTTTTCTACCATTCACGTATCAGTTCTTACTACTCTGCACATTATATTTTTATTTGGAAGCGGCATGCTTTTACTTTGATCCTGATTATATATTTAAATTTAAAAATTATGACAATGAAAAGGAAATTGAATTCAGTTTGGACGGGATTAATTTTGGGCTTGCTTATTATTGTACCTTTCGCTGCAAAAGGTCAGAGCGAGAAGGCAGTCACGAGAAAGTATTTAAGAGAATTGCCAAAAGTGCAGATGAGTAAAACTCTGCAGAAATACAGAATGACTGCCCTCTATACTAACCGGGACCTATATGGAAATTTTACTGGTAAAATCAGAGTTTCCGGGGATTATACCAAAGGGCTGCCGGGTGATAGTGCTGCATGGAATAATGTTTTTATTGCTAATTCAAATAAGGAAGATCAACCTTTTGAGGGAGAAATAAAGCAGGATTATATGGAAAATTTCAAATATGTACCTTCTGGTAAAATGATAAGTGAGAAAGAAGCATTTAAGGATTTTCCATCATCTCTGGAAAGTATTTATGCAAAAAACCTTGTTTGGGACATGCTGTCTTTTGAAATATTCGCCTGGAACTATTACGATTCACTTAAACTTAACAAAACTTATATTGTACCTGATATCAACGGTCAGTTTGATATAGCAGGAGTCGGCAAATATTCTCACAAAAAGATTTTAATATGCTGGAAAGGGATTTCGGAAATCAATGGGAAATTATGTGCAATTATAGATTTTGATGCAATAGACAATAAAATCGAATTTAGTATGAATCAGATCAAAACTAAAGGTACGGAACAATATTGGGGAACCGTAATGGTATCAATTAAGACGAAAAACATCGAAAGTGCACAAATGTATAGCGGAACAATCCAGGAGATTGAGGTAGCAGGAATGAAAGACAAAATTCTCGTCAAAACAATAAGAGAACTTGAAGTTAACAGAATTCAATAGGAAAACTTAAAATTTGTTACAATGAAAACGCCTTTACTCTATAATATGCTTAATCTTCGTAAGCCTGTTTCACATATAACTTTTCTGATTTTTTCATTCCTAGTTACAGCCATTATTGCATTATCGGGGAAATATGATGTTAATCACTCTTTCTCATTTAGTATTTTCATAATGTTATTTGCTCAGCTGGAAGTCTTCATTTATTTGGGATCCAGAATATTCGGAGATTTGAACTTCGATAAAAGCCCTGGAGAAATTACTCGGATAGTACTTGTCAGGTTTTTGTTCTTTTTGGCCGGTTGCATGCTTACATCAATGATATTGTTTTTTTTACTGCAGTATGCGGAATTTTGGATTAACGGAGAAGACCTTTCAAAAGTGTTTTACAATTTTATTCATTTTGGTATCAGAAGCTGGTTTAAATCGACAATTACCGGATTATCGCTAGGCGCTGTGATATTTGTTGTTTTACTCTGGCAGACTTCGCTAAGGAGAGAACAAAAGTTAAGAGAGGAAAAGCTGATCTTTCAGAATGAAACATTAAAGACTCAGATTAATCCGCATTTTCTCTTTAACAGTTTGAATACTCTTTCGGCCCTGGTTGTTGCCCAACCGGTAGTTGCTGAAGAATTTATTCACAGATTGTCAGCAATTTATCGTTATATTCTTGAGAATGGTTCAAAAGACAGAGTTCCCCTGAGCGAAGAACTTGTTTTCATCGGGGATTATTTCTACTTACATCGAATCCGTGATAATGGCAAAATTCAGATGGAAGTTAATATCGGTGATTCTGGAAAGTATAAAATCCTTCCTGTTTCACTTCAGATACTGGTCGAAAACGCAGTAAAACATAATAAGGCGACAAGGGAAAGCCCGTTAAAAATTTCAATATATATTGAAAATGACCATATTATTGTAAAGAATAATCTTCAGAAAATGGCCCTGCAATTAGCATCGACCCGGATAGGATTGAAAAATCTTGCGCAACGTGTAAGTCTTCTTACAGGAAAGGTACTTATTATTGAAGAGACAGCTGCTGATTTTATTGTTAAAATACCATTGATGTTATGAATATCCTTATAGTTGAAAACGAGAAGCCTGCTGCTGATAAGCTTGTAAGTTTATTAATGGAAATTGATGATTCGTTAACTATACTTGGTGTTATTGAAACTGTCGAAGGTACAATAAACAGACTTCAGGAGAAGCCTCAACCTGATCTTATCCTGATGGATATTCAGCTTGATGACGGACTTTGTTTTGAGATATTTGAAACAACCAAAATTGATACTCCAGTTATCTTTACCACTGCGTATGATGAGTATACACTGAAAGCCTTTAAAGTTAACAGCATTGATTATCTTCTGAAACCAATTGATAGCAGCCTGCTTAAATCGGCTCTTGCCAAATTTAAGAAACTATTTGTCGACAATGATCCTTTTAAAAAAGACTTTAAGCAGCTTATGTTTGAGTTCAGGAATCAATATAAATCGAGATTTCTCATTAAAATTGGAGAGAAATACAAATCGGTACCAGTTGCGGAAATCAGTCATTTTTATATAAATGAGAGGAATGTATTTCTCAATGATAGTCATGGGAAAGACTATGGGGTTGATTATTCACTCGATCAGTTACAGAACCTGCTTGACTCCCGTAAGTTCTTCAGAATTAACCGCGAATGCATTGTCAATATCGAATCCATAAGCCTGATGTACAGTTATTCTTCCAGCCGTTTGCAGCTTACATTGAATGATAGGGAAAAAAGTGATTTGTTCGTTGTGAGCCGTGAGAAAGTAGCTGAGTTTAAAAAATGGATCGATAAGTAGTGACAGGTCTTGACCTGTCACTGCTTTTGTGGAGATTAGGGGAATCGAACCCCTGACCTTGTGACTGCCAGTCACACGCTCTAGCCAACTGAGCTAAACCCCCAATAATATAAAGAAAACTTTTCACTCGCTTCTAGCCTCCCGATAGCTCCCGATAGCTATCGGGACGGGATGAGCTAAACCCCCGTAGAGTTCGTAAAAGTAATAATAAAATGGAAAGTTGCAAATACGTTCAGGTTGACCTCATCCTTAACCTCAACCTCAATATTTATGATTTCCTTAACATTATAGTTTTGGCAAAAAGCCACTATTTTGTAATTTTGCGCGATAGTTTAAACTCCGGGTTGCCTTTTACTTACATTTACCCGGTAATAAGTATAATGGCATTATTATTGAATTATAAATTTGCAATAATTATACCCTGATGACTGTTTGATAAAAAGATATTTTCAACAGCTTATATTACAGCAAGAATGTACGATAATCTCAGGAGATGGCTTGATATTGATGATCTTCTTTTCCATGAGCGGAACAAGGATTATGGAGCCTATCAGCTTAGGAAAAGATATAATTCTGTTGTTATTACAGGAATTATATTTGCTTCCGTGGTTGTTAGTTCGGCCGTGATACTTCCTTTTGTACTTACTTCTCATTCTGATAATGTTCTGATGGGCAACAGAAGCTATGTTCAGGTTAATATGGAAGCGCTTGAGCCTCCTAAAGAGGAGATATATGTTCCTCCTGCTCCGCCGCCGCCTCAAGCTGTGCATGTTGAGGAGATTGTTAAATATGTTCCGCCTGCTATCGTCGATAGCATCCTGCCTCTCGAAAAAGCTCTGTTATCAACTGACGAATATCTTAATCAGACTACTAAAGAGAAATCTGATATTACAACTGGTACAGGCACTGGGGATAACCTTTCACAAGGACAAGACGGGACAGAGACCGATGCCCCATTTGTCCTTGTACAAGTAATGCCCACATTTAAAGGTGGCGGACTTGAAAAGTTCAGAGATTGGGTCGCTAATAGAACAACATATCCCCAGGCGGCAATCGATAAGAAGATAAAAGGTACTGTATATCTGACATTCATCGTTGAGAAAGATGGATCAGTAAGCAATGTAACGGTTGTAAAAGGCGTCGACCCCTTGTTGGATGATGAATCTGTGAGAGCTATCTCTGCATCTCCGAAATGGACTCCGGGACTTCAGAGGGGAGAACCGGTAAGAGTGAGATATTCAATTCCTCTGAGGTTCCATTTTTAGTATAATTTGTCAACCTGGTATAGTCTATCATTTCTGCTGTTTCAATGTTTTTCTTATCTTTATCAGCATCTATACTAATTTTAATTCGTATGAAAAAAGTTCTACCCTTTGTTTTTATATTAACAATCCTGCTTTCGGGTTGTGGTTCCTCTAAAAAACAACTCGAAAAAGGAAACTATGATGCTGCTATTCAAAAAGCTGTGAAACAGTTAAGGAAAGACCCAAAAGATGCAGATCAGATTGATATCCTCAACCAGGCTTATAAAGTTGCTAATGACCAGGATAATGAAAGAGTCGGGATGTTAAAAATGGAAGGGAAACCCAATAGCTGGGACGAAGTATACCTGGTATACAAAGCACTGAACGACAGACAGTCACTTGTAAGAACAGTTACTCCCTTGAATCTGAAAGGAAGAACAGTTGATTTTCCATATATCGATTATATGCCCGACATGGTCAATGCAAAACGCAAAGCCGCCGATTTTTATAACACACATGCTGATGATCTTATGAAAACCGGCATCAAAGAATCATTCAGGCAGGCATATACGGAATATCTGAGGGCAAAGGAATATGTTGGTGACTATGAAGGGATTGATAATAAAATTCAGGATGCACAACTCAGGGGTATGAGCAGAGTGTTTGTTTCAATTCAAAATAGCTCAATGCTGAAATTTCCCAAGGAATTTGAGGATGACCTTCTGGCTCTAGATTTCCCGCGGCTGAACTCGCAGTGGGTTGAATACTATACACAAAATCTGAACGATAATACTCAGTTCGATTATTATGTCAATGTGAATATCAGAAGGGTATGGGTAAGTCCCGATCAGTCCCAGCAAAGAGATTCCGTCATTAAAAAAAGGATCCAGGATGGTTTTACATATGTTCTTGATAAAAAAGGTAACGTAATGCAAGATTCCCTGGGCAATGATATTAAAACGCCAAAATATAAAAATCTTCAGTGCGCACTTGTTGAAACAGTGCAGTCTAAGAAATGCCATATTGATGGTGATGTGGATGTAATTCAAATGAATCCTAATAAAGAGCTGAAAAAAGATCCGATCAGGGCTGAATCGAACTTTGAAAATATTTCATCCCGTGCTGTGGGTGATATCCAGGCGCTTAATTCAAATCAGCTTGAAAGAACAAAAACATCAATTGTGCCATTTCCAACTGATATTGAAATGGTTATAAGGTGTTCGGAACCTCTGAAGAGAGTTGTCAGGGAGACAATTCAAAATGATAGGAGGTTCATTTATTAGGAAATTCATGCGATTATATTTTTGCATGATAAAATATCGGTAGAGACAGGTCTCAGACTTGTCTCTACATTTGTAATATTTTTCAAATAACATTGATGATTGAAACAAATAAACCCCAGGAGAGGGCAATTCTGATTGGAGTTTTATATCACGGGCAGGAGGAAAGTGAAGTTGAAGAATTTCTGGAGGAACTCTCATTTCTTACCCAGACTGCAGGTGCTGATCCGGTAAGACGTTTTATTCAGAAACTTGATGTTCCAAACCCCAGGACATTTGTGGGTTCGGGTAAAATTACGGAACTCGCATCATTCATTTCTGAAAACAAAATCGATATTGCAATTTTTGATGATGAACTTACGCCAAGCCAGCTTAGAAACATCGAGGAAGCTCTTAGCTGCCGTATCCTGGACCGCACAAACCTTATTCTTGATATTTTTGCCCACCGGGCAAGAACGTCTCAGTCGCGCACTCAGGTTGAGCTTGCACAGTATCAGTATCTTCTTCCCCGGCTTACCGGCTTGTGGACACATCTTGAACGTCAAAGAGGAGGTATCGGATTTAGAGGACCAGGAGAAACCGAGATAGAGACTGACAGAAGAGTTATCAGGGACAGAATTTCTTTTTTAAAGGATCAGCTCAAAAAAATAGATACCCAGATGGCCACGCAACGCAAAAACCGTGGCAAGATGATCAGGGTATCACTCGTAGGCTATACCAATGTAGGGAAATCAACCATTATGAATCTGTTGAGCAAATCCGATGTGTTTGCTGAAGATAAACTTTTTGCGACTCTCGATACCACGGTCCGTAAAGTTGTAATCGGAAATCTCCCGTTTCTGCTTTCAGACACTGTTGGATTTATACGCAAGCTTCCAACTGACCTTATTGAGTCTTTCAAATCAACGCTAGATGAGGTAAGGGAATCAGATCTCCTGATTCATGTAGTTGATATCTCCCATGCAGCCTTCGAAGAACAAATAAAGGTTGTCAATAATACCCTTAAGGATATGGGAGTGTCCGAAAAGCCGCTGATAATAGCATTTAATAAAATAGATGCACTCAATTATACTGTGAAAGATGAATATGATCTGACTCCGGTTTTAAAAGACAATTATTCCTTATCAGATCTGAAAAAAACATGGATGTCTGCAGATAAACATCATTCTACAGTATTCATATCAGCTAAAACAAAAGAAAACATTGAAGAACTGCGTAAACTTCTTTATGAAGAGGTAAAGAAAATACACGTAAAGAGATATCCTTTCAATGATTTTCTGTATTCAAGCGGGGAATGAAATTATAACGCTCCGTGACTCTCTGTGTCTTCTCTGTGGCTCTCTGTGTAACTAATATAAGAACTGACACAGAGTTACACAGAGGTTTTTTAATATAATTTGTTAGACACCATATACTCTGCTATCTGAATTGCATTCGTGGCTGCCCCTTTACGGATATTATCCGAAACAATCCATAGATTCAGGCATTTTTCCCTCGAAAGATCACGTCGAATCCTGCCGACAAATACCTCATCCTTATTATGGGCGAGGACGGGCATTGGATATTTGTTCTCTGATGGATTATCGTAGACTACAACTCCGGGGAACTGGTTTAACAGTTGAATTACATCTTTTATGTCAAAATCTTTTTCAAACTCGATATTTACAGCTTCGGAATGTCCGCCGACAACAGGGATCCTTACCACAGTTGCAGTTACCTGTATTGTCTGATCCTCAAGTATTTTCCTTGTTTCGTCGAGTAGCTTCTGTTCTTCAGTAGTATAACCGTCGGACTGAAAAGTTCCTCCGTGAGGAAAACAGTTTTTGTCAATCTGATGTGCATAAACCATCTCTCCCTTTATACCTGCTCTTTCATTCTCCATCTGGGTAACGGCTTTTACTCCTGTGCCTGTAACCGATTGATATGTTGCTACTACCAGCCGTTTGATTTTATACTTTCTGTGGAGAGGGGCCAATGCCATTACCATTTGTATAGTTGAGCAGTTCGGATTAGCTATTATACGGTCTCCCTTTTTTATGACGTGACTGTTTATTTCAGGAACGACAAGAGGAATATTTTTGTCCATCCGCCAATAAGAAGAGTTGTCAATTACGACAGTACCGTTTTTGGCAAATACAGGAGCCCAATCTCTTGAAGTTGATGCTCCTGCCGAGAAAATAGCAAATTCCGGTTTTGCTTCAACTGCTTCCATAACACTAATAACCTTGACCGGCTTTCCCTGAAAAATAATCTCTTTACCAACAGATTTTTCAGAAGCAGCAGGCAACAGTTGAGTTACAGGAAAGTTTCTCTCCTCGAGTACTTTCATCATTGTCCTGCCAACCATTCCGGTTGCTCCAACAACAGCAGTTTTCATTTTTATTTGGAATAATTTAAGTTATTGTTTAAATTTACTATGACATTAAAACTGTCAAAATTAACTTTTTTTTCAATCCGTCCCGCTGCATGAAAAAAGTTATTTTGCTGGCTTTATTAATGCCTGTTTCGGCATTTGGCCAGATTGTGGAAAACTTTGAATCTGGAAATATTGTCAACTGGGTTCAAAGTACCGAAGGGCGCTGGAAAGCTGACACTACAGCGAGCCTTTCAGGAAGGTTTTCATTGCATCATATCTTCGATAATCCCGATGCTGGGGTTGACCAGATCGGTATACCGTTAAAAAACCTGCATCCGTCGGAGGGTCTTACCAGATGGTCTTTTCTGGTCAGGCATGGATATGAACCCTCCTCCTCTAATAACTGGGCCGTATTCCTGATGTCAGATAATGCCCCGGTAAATATGTCACCTGATGGAAACACAAATGGTTTTGCTGTCGGAGTTAACCTGACAGGTTATGATGATACCCTTCGTCTCTGGAAAGTAAAAGGGAAAGAGGTCACAACTGTAATAAACAGTCATATTAACTGGCAGAGCTCCATTGGGATAAATGATGCGACAAAAATAATTGTTGAAAGATCACCGGAGGGAACCTGGACCCTTACAGTTTACCGTCAAAACGGCGATCTTGCAGGGAAGGCGGCAGAATCGGATATTGAGTTATTCACGGCCGCATGGGTTGGAGTTTATTATAAATACACCTCAACGCGTGACAGGCTTCTCTGGCTCGATGACATAAGCATTGACGGAAACTTCCATGCCGATACTGAAGCTCCTGTTATCACCGAATGCAAAGCATCAGGAAAGTATTCGGTAGAACTCACTTTTAATGAGGAACCTGCTGATCAATCAATGTTCCCTGAAAATTTTTCTATCAATTCTGCGGAAAACAAAGCTATTTCTATTATAAAAATAAGTAGCCTGACCTGCAACATTGTATTTCCTGAAATGCTAATAAACAGGGAGCTAAATAATCTGAATATAAATAGTATATGCGATAAATCAGGCAATTGTGCTCAAAATACACAAACAGGGTTTACTCCTGTATGGGCCAGGACAGGTGATGTGGTAATCTCAGAAATCATGGCCGATCCTTTACCCGAAGTTGCGTTACCGGGTAAGGATTATATTGAAATACTAAACAGAACCGGATATAACTTCGATCTGAAAAGATGGAAATTTTCAGTTGGTGATAAAAGTGTTCTTTTACCGGAAATTACTATCCCGTCCGCCGGCATACTGATTTTCTGCGCATTGCAGGATACTATGCTTTTTACTAAATATGGCGGAGTTATAGGGATGAAGCAGTTTCCGACTCTTATGGTGAGTGGAGGACTTGTGTGCATTTATGATAGCTCTGGAACACTGATTCATGGCGTGGAATATTCTTCTGACTGGTACAAAGATGATCTGAAATCTCATGGAGGCTGGTCACTTGAGATGATAGATTCACAATTCCCATTTTACGACGATAATAACTGGATTGCATCGAAATCGAAAAGAGGCGGCACACCCGGTGCAGTCAATTCTGTTGCAGGAAGTAATCCTGATATTTCATTTTATGGAATTCAGAATGTTTTTCCCGATGATAGTTTGAGCATCCATGTTAGGTTTTCAGAACCGGTTTTTGATCTGCTTGAGAGAATTAACAATATTGCCATTGAGGGGAGCACAATATCTGATATTTATTTAACTGACCCTCTCTACCGTGACTTTTCGATCAAGCTTGCGGTTCCATTGAACAAGTCAAGGGCTTATTCGCTTGACCTGACAAAAGAACTTGAAGATTTCGCCGGGAATAGAATTCAAAAAAGAGATTTTAGTTTTGGCATGTCTGAGCAGGCTTTACCTGGAGATATTCTGTTCAACGAACTACTGTTCAATCCATTTCCGGGTGAACCTGATTATATAGAACTCTTTAATAATTCGGAAAAAATTATTGATGCATCAAGACTACAACTTGTTTCAGTTAATGACGCCTCTGGTGATACTTCGGAAATAACACCGGTTTCAGTCGAAAAAAGATGCATAATACCGCACTCATACTATGCAATTACTACAGACCCGGAAATTATTTCGCAAAGATATTTCTCGGCAAATAAAGAGTATTTGTTTAAGACCGGAAATTTGCCTTCTATGCCTGATGATAAAGGACATGTTGTTCTTTATAACAGGGAGCTTGATAAAATAGATGAAGTTTTTTATAACGAAAAAATGCATTTTTCGCTTCTTTCAAATTTTGAGGGTGTTGCCCTTGAAAAGACTCTGCCTCAAAATAAATCTGGTGAATCAGCATATTGGCATTCCGCAACAGAGAGCTCCGGATGGGGAACTCCGGGAGCTCCTAATTCGATCTTGACAGACACACTGCCGGCCTCTGACAAAGTTGCACTTTCTTCAACTAAAATAACACCAGATAATGATGGCATTGAAGACTTTCTTAATATAAGGATGAATCTGAATGGGAGTGGGAATGTTGTTTCAATAATAGTATTTGATGAAGTGGGAAATTATGTGAGGAAGATTGCAACAAATCTTTATACCGGGGCTGAAGCATCATTTATCTGGGATGGAACAGCAGATGATGGTTCTTATGTCAGAACCGGGATTTACATCATACTCATTACACTTTATAATGATGCAGGAAAAACAGAACGCTGGAAGAAGGTCTGCACGGTAATAAGAAATTAGAGGCTAAGGTTAAAAAGGACCCCGCCTCAACCTTAACCTCAATCTCAGCCTCAACCTCAACCTCAGCCTTCTGTTATTAAATTACAAAGTCGAAATCATCTCCGTCATAATTGTAGTCATACGCGATTCGGTTTTAGCTGCCTCATTCTGGACAGATTCGTGGGTGGTATATTCAATTTTGCCCTCAACACCCAGGTCGGTAATAACGCTGACAGCAAAGCAGCGAAGATTCATATGACGTGCGATTATGACCTCAGGGGTTGTAGACATTCCCACAGCATCAGCACCGATTATCCTGAAATACTTATATTCAGCAGGTGTTTCAAAAGTAGGTCCACTGGTAGCCAGATAAACACCTTTATGAATTCTAATATTATTTTCTTGCGCAATTTGCATTGCCTTATTCACAAGGTCTTTATCATATGCTTCTCCCATATCCGGGAATCTGGTACCAATACTGTCGTTGTTAGGTCCGATCAGAGGATTTGGCAAGAGGTTGATATGATCAGTAATTATCATAATATCTCCAATCTGGAAAAATGGATTAACCCCGCCCGCTGCATTGGAGAGAAATAGGCATTTAATTCCAAGATATTTAAGAACCCTCACTGGTAATGCAACTTGTTCATGGCCATATCCTTCATAATAGTGAAACCTTCCTCTCATTGCAACTATTTTCTTCCTGCCGAATTCCCCATAGATCAGTTTCCCTGCGTGACCTTCGACTGTAGAGACAGGAAAATTCGGAATATCCCTGTAATCGATTTCAATCGGCTTCTTAATTTTACAGGAAAGTTCACCAAGTCCGGTTCCAAGGATAATGCCGGCATCAGGATTAATAATCCCTTTTGATTTCAGAAACTCTGTTGTTTCGATGATTTTTTCTAACATAGTTAATTATCAGATTATCAAACTCGTCTTTATCTTCATTCAAAAAATATATTTCTATGGGGATATAAAAAAATGCAGATCTCATTGGTTCAGCAATATTGGCAAATTCGCGTAACCTGATCGCATCTTTTTCTGTTGTAAACAGATACTTTCGTACCGACCTCAGATTGTTAAAAGCTGAAGAAAAATTTATAATGTCCTTTTCACTGTAATTATAATGATCGGGGAATGAAAGATGTAAAATCTCAGTGTAAGTTTTCTGAAGGTATTCTATAAGTGGCCGGGGATTGGCTATACCAGTTATAAGAACAATACTGCATTTGTCACAATCAGTGAGTTCAGGTTGAGTTCCTTCAATAATATTTTCAAAAACATGAACTGGAGCTTTATATCTGAATGTTGTAAAATAAAGATTCTGATGTGGCGACTTGTCAATTTCTTTTACAATCAATCTTCTCTGGATAGGGGAGATATTCTCAGGTGACTTTGTTATCAGTATCATGTCGGCTCTCCTCATATTTCCTTTGTTTTCTCTCAGATTGCCATAAGGAAGCATATGATCTCTGATAAAAAGTCTGTCATAATCAGAAAGCAGAATGGAAAACCCGGCTGTTATCCTTCTGTGCTGGAACCCATCATCAAGTATTATTACTTCAGTTTCAGGGTATTCCTGTAGAATTTTTTTTACTCCGTGTACCCGGTTTTTATCAACGGTTACAAGTATATCAGGAAAATTATGGAATATCTGCATGGGCTCATCGCCGATTTCACTAACCGGAGCTTCTGATGAAGCAATTCTGAAATCATGGGTCTTTCTCTTATAACCCCTGCTGAGGGTAGCAACTTTAAAGTTTTCTTTGAGCAATCCTGCGATATATTCGGTATGCGGTGTTTTGCCAGTACCACCAACAGTAATATTGCCGACACAAATAACCGGAAAGTGAAATTCTTCCGAGTGAAGGATCCCAGAATCGTACAAGAAGTTCCTGATTCCGGTTATCAGACCATACAGAAGTGAAAGAGGGTAAAGTAATATACTTTTAAAATGGATCATTTCTTAGATAAGTGCCTAAAGTGCCTGGAATTCATGAAGTTATTCTGAGAATGTTGATATTCATCTTCTTTTAACTTTAGTCACTTCACACTTTAGTCACTCCAAACTTTAATTAATGTATATCAATAAAATATGGTAGTCGTGCCTGTACCCCCGACATATTTTTTAATTCCTTAACAAGGTTAAAATACTTAACCGATTCTCCAAGTTCATTTTCCAGGATACTAAGCTTTATTTCGCCCGTAAGCTGGTTCAGAATTCTTGTATAAGGGTCTTCAAGTACCGGTAATTCTTTTATTGAAAAGGATCTGATACCGGCAAGTTTTGCTGCGCTGTTTATAGCATCGTTTAGCCCGCCTATTTCATCGACTAGCCCAATTTTCAAAGCGCCGGTTCCACTCCATACCCTGCCCTGTCCTATGCTGTCGACAGATTCAATGCTCATCTTTCTTCCGGAAGCTACTTTCCCTACGAAATCTCTGTAAATCTTTTCAACGCTCATCTGCATTATTTCTTTTTCATAGGTATTCATGGGCCTGAGAATTGTAGGAAAATCTGAATTTTTATTTGTATTTACTGTTTCAGTGGTCAGTCCTAGCTTATCCTCAAGTAATTTTCCGGCATTAGGAACCAGGCCGAAGACTCCGATTGAACCTGATATAGTCATCGGATCGGCATAGATTTTTGAGCCTGGAGCAGAAATGAAATATCCCCCTGAAGCTGCGTAATTACCCATTGATACAACCACTGGTTTTACCCTGACCGCCAGGCTTAGTTCGCGCCAAATGATATCTGCAGCAGTCGCGCTTCCACCCGGTGAATTAACTCTCAAAACAATGGCCTTGATTGAAGTATCGATCCTTGCTTTTCTAATCACATCGGCATAGTAATTTCCACCTATATTTGTATCGTTTCCTTTACCGGTCACAATAGTCCCTGATGTGTATACTACAGCTATTTTATTCTTTTGAGAATATATTGTTTTTGTTTCCGGCACCTTACTGTATTTAGTCATAGAAATCAGGTTAAGTTCTTTATCCCTGCTTATTCCTGACAGGCTTTTAAGCGTATCTAACAGTTCATCACGATACATAAGTCCATCCACCAGCTTGTTTTCATACGCTCCGGATGCCAGGTTTCCTCCAAGATTGTCAGCGAGCCTGTTAAGTTGTTCCGCAGGTATGTTTCTCGATTTTGATATGTCTTCAATAACCTGATTCCATAATGATCCTGCGTAATCTTTTATCTGGCTCCTGTTCTCATCGCTAAGCTTATTGAGAATAAACGGTTCTACTGCACCCTTGAATTTACCGTGCCTGATTACCTGGACTTCGACGCCAATCTTATCCAGGGCTTTCTTATAGAACATTATCTCACTGCTCAGTCCCTTGAAATCAACCATTGCTCCGGGATTAATATAAATTTTATCAGCGGCAGTGGCAAGATAAAAACACTCCTGTGTCAGAATATAATCTGAATAAGAGATAACGAACTTTCCTTTTTCTCGGAATTTAATTAGAGCATTCCTGATTTCCTCAGTTGTTGCCCAGCCAGAGGGAAGAAGTCCATTTTCTATCAGGATTCCCTTTATCCTGTTGTCACCGGAGGCTTTTTCAATGTTATAAAGAATATCATTAAGTCCGGGGGCCTGAGAAAGCGTAAGATTAAACAGGTCAATTCCGGAAAGCGGATTCTGATCACCTCTGTCAGGAATAGATACACCGGCTTTGAGTACCAGAATGGAATTATTACTCACTGATACAGGTTTGTTACCCGATGATACAATGGCGCTTAAGCTTGCAAGCATAACAACGAAGAAAATAACAGAAGCAATTATTATTCCTGTTATGGTTGCAAGTGTGTATTTGAGAAAGTTTTTCATTTTCTAAAACATATTAATGGAATGAATTTTAAATATATAAAAACAAAACGAATTCATAAAGGTATACATGTATTTGATACATTTGATATCTGATTGATTTGATAATGAAGAATGTATTTCTGGGTATAGGAACAAATCTTGGAGACAGAGAAAACAACCTTGAAAATGCTCTTGCAGAAATTGAGGAGTTTATCGGACAGATCTTGAAAAGTTCATCAGTTTACGAAACTGAATCATGGGGTTTTTATACAAAGGATATGTTCCTTAATATGGTCGTAAAAGTTGAAACGCTATTGAATCCTAATGGATTATTGGAAAGAATTCAAATGATAGAATCCTTATTGGGGAGAGTCAGGGGTAAAAAACGATACACATCAAGGCTGATTGATATTGATATCCTCTTTTATGAGGAGTTGTATACAGAGAATGAAAATTTAAAAATTCCGCATCCTTTATTGCATAAACGGAAATTTGTTCTGGTCCCTCTTTGCGAAATTGCACCTGAGATGATTCATCCCATTCTGAAAAAAACTGTGTCAGAATTACTGGAAGTATGTGAGGATATGAGTGAAGTGAAAAAATACTCCGGCCCATCAACCTCGTAGCCTTCAACTTAAGAATTTTGTTTAATTTGATTTACCGGCCTCTCCCCCTCGTTCCCCCTCTCCCGATGTGAGAGGGGGAAGATCATTCAGGACGTTGTATTTAATTCTTTTATAGTAGCATTTATCTTTTCAACAACCAGATCGCTATCATGCAAAATCTGGTTATTTGTAAACCGGAGAACTCTTATTCCGAATCTTTCCAGTTCACCAGCGCGACCTTCATCATGGCTTTGAATTTCCTTTTCTGTATGAATTTCTCCATCTACTTCAATGACAAGTCTCAAATTATGGCAATAAAAGTCAGCGATGTAGAATTCAATTGGATGCTGTCGGCGAAATGGAAATCCTGATTGACGGAACTTTCTGAGTAGTTTCCACATGACTCTTTCCGCTTCAGTCGGATTCTTTCTCATCTGCAAAGCCAGAGAAAACAACTCAGCTTTTGCTCCGAAGAACATGTTCTTTTCTATTACCTTCTTTATTATTCCCATACTTTCATCCAAAATATACACATTTATCCTGAATTAAAGCCCCTCCCACTTCGGGGGAGGGGTTTGGGGAGAGGCCAACTGAGACAAAGTACTTAGTAAGTGAATCGAATAAACATATTTAATTGATTTTCAGCATCCTTAAAATTAATTAAATCTTAGGTTGACGGCTATGTCCCCCAACCTTCCTGAAGGGGGGATAATTTCTGCTCTCAGGATTAATTATTCATAATTACACAATTTAGTCCCCCTTCATTGTGATGTCCTCCGCCTGTCGGCGGAGGACAGGGGGTTTCTTTATAGCATCCCATTATCCGCAAAACTGTAATAATCTTTATCAGAAATAATGAGATGATCAAGAAGCTGGATATCCATCAGATTTCCTGCTTCCTTTATTTTCTGAGTTATTTTTGAATCTGATTCACTCGGATTAAGGTTACCTGATGGATGATTGTGGCATACAATTATACCTGAAGCAAGACATTCAATTGCTTCTTTCATCACCAGACGGACATCTGTAACAGTTCCGCTGATTCCGCCCTGACTCAGTTTCATTCTGTTAATCACTTTATTTGATCTGTTCAGGAATAAGATCCAGAACTCTTCATGCAGAAGGTCAGAAAGTAAGGGTTGAAAAATATCAGCAACATCTTTTGAACTTCGGATCTGAGGTACATATTGAACTTCAGATAGTTTGCGTCTCCTTCCCAGCTCAAGGGAAGCGGCAATTGTAACAGCCCTTGCAGTGCCGATTCCGTGTATCTTTTTTAGGTCGGCAATTGTAAGCTTGCCGAGGCTATTCAGGTTATTGTTAACAATACCCAGTAATTCGCGACCAAGATCAACGGCCGACTTGTTTTTTGTCCCGGAACTGATAAGGATCGCCAGAAGTTCGGCATCACTCAGACTGGCCGTGCCTTTTAGAATGAGTTTTTCCCTGGGTCTGTCCTCCGCGGCCCAGTCGGTAATTTTTAGAGACATCCAGCAACAATTTAGAAATGCAAATGCAATATAATCAAATCGCTCCGAATTTGCAAATTGAAAAAAGACGCACGGTACACGATGCACGACTCAAGGAAAACCGTGAGTCGTGAGTCGTGCATTTTGAGTCAGAAAATAAAAAAGACCGTACCTAATCGATACAGTCTCCAGTATATTTTAGAATAAAATTATAAGCTGCTTACGTGCTTTACAATTGATGATTTTAGGTTAGAAGCTTTTTTCTTATGAATAATATTCTTCTTAGCCAGTCTATCAAGCATAGACGTTAATTTTGGAAGAAGTTCTGCTGCCTCTTCTTTGTTACTGGTTGCACGAAGTGTCTTAAGAGCATTACGCGTGGTTTTTGCATAATATTTATTATTCTCTTTTCTGACATCGGTCTGCCTGATCCTTTTTTCTGATGATTTATGATTTGCCATATATATATGAATTATCTTCTAACTCTAAAAATTGTAGTCCATAGGGGAATCGAACCCCTGTTACCAGGATGAAAACCTGACGTCCTAGCCACTAGACGAATGGACCTTGTAAAGAACTTTAAAATGCGGATGCAAAGAAAGGATGTTTTTTTTGAACCGCAAAATATTTTAACTTAAATAATCTTCAATAGTTCATGTGCAGCTACTCCACTAACCAGTTAATATCAAATCCGTCAAAATCACCTGAACTCATTAAAAGATAAACAGGAGAGGAATAATTTTGAGACTTTATAAAAGAAAACATCTCTTCGGAATTGTCAAACACCCTTATATTTTCTCCACCGAATGCAGTCTTTACTGTCTCTTTGGACAGATACTTCAGCTTCTTATGTTCAATTTCATGTGGATTGAAATATACAAATGCCGATGAAGCATTGGCCAGAGTGTTTTTATACAGAGGAAGGAAATCAGTGCTTAGACTAGAATAAGTGTGGAGTTCCAGGCATGCAATGATCTTTCGTTTTGGATATCTTGAAGCAACCGCTTCAACTGTTGCTTTCACTTTTGAGGGTGAATGAGCAAAGTCGAGATACACCAGCCCTCTTTCATTATCTTTCAGTTTCTGAAGTCTTCTCGATGTTCCTTCAAAACTCTTTATTGCTTCATAAAAATCATCTTCAGAAACTCCCGAAGCCAGACAAACTTCCCTGGCTGCAGAGAGATTTTGCATATTATGTTCTCCGAATATCATTACAGGAACAACCCTGTTATGCGTTGCAGCGTAAAACCCCATTTTGTTTTGAAAGTAACCATGAACTCTGTATGGGATTTTATTAATATCGCCTTTTGTTGCAAGTGCAATTTTCTTTACTTCAGGATCACCATCAAAGTATATTAAAGAACCGCCTTCAGAAATACTTTCAGCAAATAGCCTGAACTGATCAGTGTAATTGTCAAAAGTCGGAAATACATTTTTATGGTCCCATGCAATACCGTTAAGTACAGCAATATCAGGCATGTAATGAAGGAATTTTGGTCTTTTATCAAGTGCTGAGCTAAGATATTCATCACCTTCAAAAACAGCAATCTTTGCTTCATCAGACAATCCAACCATGGTCTCGAATCCGTCGATCTGAGAACCCACCATGTAATCAAATTTTATTTGCCTGGCTTTAAAAACATGCATTATCATGGCCGTGGTGGTTGTTTTGCCATGACTGCCCGCAATTACAATCCGCTTTTCAGGAAGGAGCCCATACCTGTCTAACCTGGATCTGGAAGGTTCAAATATTTCATCATCAGATCCTGTTACAGTGTTTCCTTTATTTTGAAGAGCAATTGCCAGGTTATGCATGACTGCCCCGCCAATGGCAATGAAATGAACTCTCATTCTATACGTCGCATATCTGGATGCATTTGCGCAAGGACTCAAGTTTATCTTTCTGAGAGGGGACAAATTCCTGACCAACGAATCCTTTATAGCCTGTTTTTAAAAGGGCCCTCATGATTGCAGGATAATAGAGTTCCTGAGTCTCATCCAGTTCGTTTCTTCCGGGTACACCACCGGTATGAATATGGCCTATGTGCGAGATATATCTGGTGATTGTGTCAATAATATTCCCTTCCATTATCTGCATATGGTAAATATCATAGAGCAGCTTGAATCTCTCTGATCCAACCATTTCGCAAAGCGCTGATCCCCATGATGTTTTATCGCACTGATAGTCTTTATGCCCATAACTGTTCAGAAGTTCCATAATAACGGTAACTCCATACTTTTCGGCTGAAGGCATTAGTTTGCGTAATCCCTTTGCACAGTTTATCATTCCCTCATTATTATCCTGTCCTTCACGGTTGCCGGAGAAACATATGAGATTAGGAACCCAGGCAGCAGCAGCTTTAGGAATCATATTCTCAAAATCAGTTATAAGCTTCTCATGGTTTTCGATACGGTTAAATCCTTTGGGAATGCCCCAATCGGTTGCATACCCTACCGCACATTTCAGTCCTGCGTTTTTAACCACAGCCCAATCTTTTTCACCCAGTAATTCGATGGATTCTAATCCCATTTCCTTGCAGGCTCTGGCAAATTCTTCAAGAGGGATATCGCTGTAACACCATTGACTCACAGAATGATGGATATTCCCTTTCAGATGAAGGGTTTCTTTACCATCTCCTGCAAAAACACTGTTTAAAGGGGTTGCTGCTGTCACCACGGCTGCTCCTGCAATCCTTCCTATCATTTTTCTTCTGTTCATGGTTAATAATCTTAGGAAAATTCAGTTTAAAAGTAGTAAATATTTTCTCTTAACATTCTATTTTCTTCTGAGACCTATAACCTAAATACCTGCGTTAAAGATTTTATTAACCGAAGTGTGCTCAAAGTTAGCGCAAAGCATGAAATATATAGATATGTCATTCAGTTATTTGCGACCTTTATGTATAATCTTTGCGTCCTTTGCGGTTAATATTCTATATTTGTATAAGAGATACGAATGTCGGTTGATCTTATGCAAATTCCTTCACGACACGATTACAGAGATGGTCACAGAATTGAACTTCTGCGAAGCGGAGAAAACTTTTTTTCTGCAGTTGAAAAGACTATTGATGAGGCAAAGCAATATATCCATTTTCAGACCTATATAGTTGATGATGATCAAACCGGCAGACGAATAACTGATGCTCTTATACGGGCTGCAGAAAGAGGAGTCAGAGTCTATTTTCTTCTGGATGCATACGGAGGCAACAGCTTTTCCAAAGACCTTATAAATAAGATTGAGAAAGCCGGGATATTCTTCAGATTGTTTTCTCCTCAATTGATAACTAAAGGGTTTCAGCTGAGTCTGAGGCTTCATCATAAGGTACTGCTTACTGATGGCGACACTGCGATAATCGCGGGTATGAACATTGCTGACCGTTACCATGGCAAGCCGAGCCTGAAAGAATGGCTCGACTTTGCGATTCTGATAAAAGGTCCTGAATGTGCACATGTTCTCTTTATAGTCAAGAGACTCTGGAACAGAACTTTTATTTCAAGGAAGGAGAGATCGCGAGAGACTATGCATTATCCTGAGCAATTTGTGGAAAACATAAAAGTAAAAGTCCTTCAGAATAACTGGTACAGGAATAAAATTGAGATACTGAAAAGTTATCGTTCAGCCCTTAAGCACGCACAGTTCCGTATGACAATTTTTGGCAGTTATTTTTTACCGGGAAGAAATGAACGAAGGCTCCTGAGAAATGCCAGTCGCCGGGGAGTGGATATCAGGATAGTTCTTTCGGCTGAATCAGATGAGCCTTTGGTTAAAAGAGCGACAAATTTTCTTTATGATTTTATTCTTCGTAATAACATATCTATTTATGAATATCTTCCATCAAACCTGCATGCTAAAGTAGCAACTGTCGATGGCAACTGGAGCACAATCGGCAGCTATAACATGAACCATCTCAGCGATTACGGCAGCGTGGAAATGAATGCAGATATACTTGACTCTCAGTTCGCAGAACAATTTGAGGGGCTTCTTCAGGATATAATTAAGAATGATTGCCGACAGGTAACCTTTGAGGAATATATCCGGCGCAAAACATGGCTGTTCCAGCTTACCGACTGGTTTTCATATCAGATGATAAGGATTATGATGAGACTTATGTTCGCACATGCCGCAAAAAGGTCAAAACCGGTCTAAAACTGATGAAATCCCATCGACACAAACTCCAGCACTTTTGGTAATGATTCTCTCCAGTAGGTCCAGTTATGTGCACCATCGCGGATCCTGAACTCATGCGGTATTTCTTTCTGACGCATTGCAATATGCACCAGACAGTTGCCTTCATAAAGGAAATCGTCATCACCACAATCAATGTACCACCTTACAGCTTTTTTCTGATCGTCGGGCATATTCTGAATAAGACTAAGTACGCTATAACGCTTAAAGTATGATTCTTTTACAGAATCTGCAATACTCTCAACACCGGGCCAGAGCCTGTAATTATTCAAATCATCGATATTTTTCGGACCGGTTGCGGCACTTAAGGGGCAGGCTGCGGAAAATAATTCAGGATGATGAAGAGCGTATATGAATGTACCTTCACCTCCCATTGATAAACCCCCAATTGCCCTGTATCTTTTTTCAGCCTTTATATGATATTTACTTTCAATAAAGGGCATGAATTCCTGAAAGAAAAAATCCTCATACCGCCATTCTCCTTTTACATCATTCACATAACCTCTTTTACCGGTATTGGCATCAGGCATTACAATTACCATCGCAGTTGCGGCTCCCGATTTTATAGCTTCATCGGCAATTGTCAGGACTTCACCGAACTGCACCCAGCCTGTCTGATCATCACCCGCCCCATGCAACAGGTATAATACAGGATAACTACGCTCTGAAGTATAGTAATCCGGAGGAAGGTATATGGCATATTTCCGGTCCATCTTTAATATTTTGCTCGGAATAATAAGATTGTCTTTAACCACTCCTGTCTGAGCCATCATAACGAATGAAATTATCGAAATGAAGAATAATGATAAAAGCTTTTTCATGGTTCGAAATTTTATGATTTTTAAGGGTCTTTGATTTTGATTGAAAGGTATTATAAAATTTGGAATATTTATATCCTTTATCTTTGGTTTCCATGGTGCGTCTGTGACTCTTTGTGTAATAAGAAATTAAGAAATGACAAAGAAGATAAACATAGAAAACAAAGAGTTACACGTGGATGCCAACAATTATTACCTTTATCTGTTTTAATGTAAAATTGTTTAAATATGAAACTTCAGCTTTTTAATATTTCCAATTTCAAGGTCGACGGGGGTGCAATGTTTGGTGTTGTTCCCAAAATTCTTTGGTCGCGGGTTTATAAATCTGATGGAAATAATCTCATTAATCTTACTCTGAGGTCGATGGTAATTGAGACCCCGGGTCGTGTGATCCTGCTCGACACAGGATGGGGAGATAAGCAGGACGAAAAGTTTTTTCGCCATGCAAATCTTCACGGGGGAGAAGGATTAATCGGAGGGCTTGATAACTGTGGCTACAAGCCCGAAGATATTACTGATGTTTTTCTTACCCACCTTCATGCCGATCACTGCGGAGGAGGAGTGAAGAGAGATAAAAGCGGTGAAAAATATGAACTGACTTTTCCTGAAGCAACATATCATATTAGCAGAACACAATGGGAATGGGCCATTAAGAATAATTTGCGTGAAGAGGATTCCTTTCTTGAAGAAAACATACATCCGATAGGGAAAAGCGGCCATCTTCATCTTGTGGAGAAAGAGGGGGAATTGTTCCCGGGTTTTTCCGTAATGATTTGTTTCGGACACACTCCTGGTATGATGATCCCGTTCATTAAATATAAGGAGAAGACTCTCGTTTATACAGGAGATCTGATTCCCACGATTGCCCATATTCCACTTATCTGGAACATGAGTTACGATATTGAGTCACTAAAAACAATAGAAGAAAAGGAAAGACTTCTGACTGCGGCTCTCATAGGAGGATACATCCTGATATTTCAGCATGATGAACATATTGAGTGTTGTACTCTCGAGATGACGCCAAAAGGGATAAGAGCCAGAGATAAATTTGATTTCAAAGATTTTTTATCAAAATAATTTTAAAGAACTTACACAGAGGCCACAGAGGAGGCACAGAGTTACACTGAGCGTTTTCTCCGTGGTTCTCTGTGAACGGCGAAGCCCTCGACGAAGTCAATCCTCTGTGTTTCTCTGTGTAACTTATAGAGTATTGTTTCTTTCAGAATTTTTATTTTATTGACTGGTTTGTTCTTATATTTGATAGAGGTTTAGTTTAAGTTTTGAAAATTCAAATTAATCATTTCATTGTTAATAAATTAACATCATATTTATGACAGAGTTTATTTACGAGAAACCGTTTCAGATTGAAAGGGACACCACTACCTACAAACTGCTGACAAAGGAATATGTCGAAGTGGTTGAAGAAGGAGGCAGAAAAATACTTAAAATAGATCCCAAAGGACTGGAAATACTTGCAGGAAAGGCTGTTTCTGATCTTTCGTTTTACCTGAGAACATCACACCTCGAAAAGCTTGCTGCAATACTTGACGATCCGGAGGCCACAGATAATGATAGGTTTGTTGCCTACATGATGCTTCGAAACACAGTTATATCCTCGAAAGAAGATCTTCCATGGTGCCAGGATACAGGTACTGCAATTGTTATCGGTAAAAAGGGAGAAAATGTCAGAACCGGAGGGAATGATGCCGAAAACCTTTCAAAAGGCATATTTGAAACTTTTAAAACAAAAAACCTCAGATATTCGCAGGTAGTTCCGTTTTCAATGTTTGAAGAAAAAAACACCGGAACAAACCTCCCTGCCCAGATAGATATTTATGCAACCGACGGTAGTAAATATGAGTTTCTTTTTATAACCAAAGGTGGTGGCTCTGCAAATAAAACATTTCTGTATCAGCAATCAAAGTCATTATTGAATGAAGAGTCGCTTGTCAAATTTGTGAAGGAGAAAATAATGGATCTGGGTACTTCAGCCTGCCCTCCCTATCATCTTGCTCTGGTAATAGGCGGTACTTCCGCTGAAGCCACACTTAAAACGGTCAAAGAGGCTTCAGCAGGATATCTTGACCAGCTGCCGCTTACAGGAAATGAAGCCGGACGTGCTTTCCGCGATATTGAGTGGGAAAAGAAAATTGAAAAAATCTGTCATGAATACGGTGTCGGGGCTCAATTCGGAGGGAAATATTTTGTCCATGATGTAAGGGTAATAAGGTTGCCGCGGCATGCCGCTTCATGCCCTGTCGGCCTTGGAGTGAGCTGCAGCGCTGACAGGAATATTAAAGCGCATATCACGGACCAGGGTATCTTCATTGAAGAGCTTGAAAAGAATCCTGCCCGCTTCATGCCGGCAAAAGCTCCTGAGCTTGAAAAGCCGGTTGATATCAACCTGGATCGTCCTATGAAAGATGTTTTGGCAGAGCTGACTAAATATCATGTTAAGACAAGACTGAATCTGACAGGTACATTGATAGTTGCAAGAGATATTGCCCATGCTAAGATTAAAAAAATGCTGGATGAAGGAAAGCAGATGCCTCAATATTTTAAAGAACATCCTGTTTATTATGCCGGTCCGGCTAAAACACCGGAAGGGATGCCATCAGGAAGCTTTGGCCCCACAACGGCAGGAAGAATGGATTCATATGTTGATCTTTTCCAGAGCCTTGGAGGATCATTGATTATGCTGGCAAAAGGTAACCGCAGTAGACAGGTGATAGAAGCCTGCAAAAAACATGGCGGATTTTACCTTGGTTCAATCGGGGGACCGGCAGCTATTCTGGCTGCTGAAAATATAAAATCGGTGGAGGTTATTGATTTCGAAGAACTCGGCATGGAGGCAATCCGGCAGATTCGTGTTGAGAATATGCCTGCATTTATTATTACTGATGATAAAGGGAATGACTTCTTTGATGAATACAATAAATAGATAAGTCCTTTTTACTTTCTTTGTCTTGAAACAAAGAAAGTAACCAAAGAAAATTCTCTTAGGTCATTCAAATCCCATGATCAATATTAATTTCACTAAATATTTTAATCAGAGGTGCGTGGGCAATCCGGAAATGGTGCGAACTTCAGGCAAAACGGTAGCGTCGATATGGCAAGTGTAGCAGACGCCCGTTTTGATTGAAGTTCGCATTTCCGGCCTCTTTTTCTTTGGTTCATTTCTTTTGGAGGAGCAAAAGAAATGAACAATAGGGGATTTAATTCTTCCTTTTATATTTCCAGAAAGCAATAAAAAAAGCCAGACTCACCCAACAGGTAAGCACAATAAAGCTCATATGCAGTGATCTCAACTCTGCTATGAAGCCCAACAATGCCGGACCCACCAGGAAACCTATATTCGTGGTAGCGGCAATGAATGAAACACCATCGGCAGTTTTTACTCCATCAACATTTGAAGCCAGACGATATACTTCAGGTACAATAACTGAAAAGCCAAGTCCTACTGTAAAAAACCCGGCTATGGCAAAAAAAGGATTCAGTATCAGAACAAGCAGGAATCCCATAATAGCGATTAAACTCGAATATGTGATCAGCTGCCAGGAGCCAAGTTTTTTACTTAATGAGTCACCTGTAAAACGGCCTATCATCATCGCCAGAGAAAAAGCTGAATAACCAAATCCAATATATTTAATATTCAGGAGTATTATCTTCTTTAAATATAGAGCGCTCCAATCGGCAATAGCTCCTTCAGACACCATGACAACCAGTCCCACAAGAGCTATGATAAATAGTGGCATGATTCCGTTATGTTCGTGCTTTTCTTTAGGTGTATGTTTCCCTTTCCTGAAAAAATATTGTGACTTAAATCTCAACTGTATAATTTGTATCAGGATGACAAGAACAGAAATATGCAATAACGGATTATGAACTGATGCAGCAATGAAGCTTCCAATTGCAGAGCCAATCATGCCACCCAGGCTCCAGAATCCATGACTTCCCGACATAATGTACACTCCTTCCTCTTGTTCGATGGTTGCAGTCAGGGAGTTTAATGAAATTCCATATGATGAACCTGCCGCTCCGAAGATGAACAGGCTGATACAAAGTGAAACATAATTGAATGCCAGAAATGGCCCGAAAAAGCAGATACAATATATCAGCAATGCAAAGTATGTGTACCTGCCGACACCTATCCTGTCTATTAAGTGCCTGCAAATGCGTATCATGAAAAATGCACCCAGTGCAATGAAAAAGATAGCCTTGCCAATCCGGCCTTCGGTAATTCCGATTTTCTCAGCAATATGCGGGATATAGGTTACCCATGTACTGAAAATAAGACTGAAGCAGGAATAGAGGAAAGCGGAAGCAAAATATTTTTTATTCCGGAAGAAAAATTTTATTGAAATCATTATTGCCGGGTCTGAAAATTAATGCTTTAAAAGCAGTAAATGCGTAAAAGCTATAATATCATTATACAAAATACATCACAGAGCCTTTAAGGCCTCTACAGCCTTTATGGCTTCTAAAGATTATCATTTATTGACTTCTTCAATTATAAATATATCATGCCTGTCAAGGTCACGCCAGTATTTGAGTGAATTCTTCCTGACGAGTTCCCAATATATATTACTGTCGAGTCCATTTACAAAATTTATCTCCTTCAGGTCGGAAACAATCTTATCTGCAATCTTCGGTTTAAGCGTCAGACGAATCTTTCTGTTCATATACCTGAATTCAGCCTTTGGTGAAGAAGGAGGATCGTTTATTACTGTCAGTAAACCATGACCAGGAGTCGAGCCGGTACTTACCTGCAAGCCATCATTTATACAACTCAGAGGAGGATCTGAACCTGCAAATGAAATTGTACTGAATTCGTCAACTCCTGTATCGAAATATTCTCTTGCCCTGATTCCCATTTTAACACCTATAATAGAAAAGACACCCAGATGACGGTGAAGTTCGTTGGTGATTACTGATGACACCCATTCATCCATACCGTATTTCCTGATAATCTCAGCTACAAATGGTTCAACATCTGTAGAATAAAAAGTGGAATCAGAAGGGAAAGTCTTAATAACCTGGTTTTTTGCAACGGTTTCTCCTGAAAGGATCTTCAGAGCGCTCTCTTTCAATAAAGCGGTGTTTCCAGGCGGACATACAAAATCATCAGCTATCGTATCATGCTGAAAAAGTTCAGGATAATGAAGAAATACAGGTACCATCTCATCTGTTGCTGAATACGAAAAATAGTGATTTTTCCCTGCTTCAGCTTTGAAGAAATCTGAAACCGCACCTGCATAAACGTTTGGTGTCAGGGAAATTCTATTTATCATCTGTTCATCATAAAAAATCTCCCTGCCAAAACCAGTTATACATTTCAAAGGAATATTACCTTTTATAACTTTCTCGGCTGCAGGTACATCTATTTGGAAATTAAAAGATTTTTTATCATTTGTTCCGTTAGAACTCCATATAATCTCTTTAACCTGCTGCCTGAAAACTGGAATCTCCTTCATGGCCAATGAAACGGTGGACATGCCTCCGAGGCATATAAAACTGACTTTTGTAGTTTCTGCAGACAATACTCCTTTAATAACACTGACACAATCAGGAGCATTTAGTAAATCAATTCCAATCTCATTCCCCCATATTGTATTTAAGGCTACAAGGAAGTCAGGCGATTTAAAATCACACGTTCTGTTTATTCCCACAGGAACTCCTTCGTGCCAGAAAGAATTCAGCAGGCTTTTTACCTTTAGATATGCATTTTCCGCACTTAGAGCCCCGGGCGATACTGTGATTGCCAGAACCCTTACGTCGGGTGATGCAAGAAGCATGGCTATAGCTCTTATGTCATCGATTCCTGCATCTGTGTCAATTATTACATAATGACTTGGTTTCCAGGGATGTGAAAAAAGAGTGAGGCTAAATGTAAAGCATATAATGATAATTAGTAATCTTTTCATGGAGCATGGATTTGCCTGCAAAAATACTGAAAATCTAATGACCTCACCCCTAATTACCTTCCCTTTACTTTATTACCTCTTCCCCCTCCCGATAGCTATCGGGAGGGGGAGAGCCTGCCCCGCCTCGGCGGGGGATTGGGGAGAGGTCAATAGAAAAGATGGCTTAAGTGCTTATATTATCTTCTTAGATTTTTTCCTTAAAGTGATCAATACCTGTGTCGATTATCAGATATTTCTCTATCTTGAACCCCGCTAAATCTGATCTATGAAACGGTTTCTATTATGGTTCTTACCCGGGCTTATCGTGGGAGCTTTGATCATTCTGGGAGGAGGAAAAGCTCTGCATATGACATCAACTAATGAATATTGTATATCGTGTCATATTCATCCTTTGGCTGACGCCGCATGGAAAAAATCCGTCCATTATGATACACGATCGGGTTACAGGATTGGTTGTGTCGAATGCCATCTTCCTCCAACAGGGAGAGGGTATTTTATGTCAAAAGCAAAAACAGGTTTACGTGATCTCTGGAGCAAATGGACAAAAAGTCCCTCTTCGTTTAACTGGGACGATAAGGGTCGTCTTGAAGTTGCCCGCGGTTATGTTTATGAAAGCAGTTGTATTAATTGTCATTCGAATCTTTTTCCTGCAAAACTTTCCAAAGCAGGGGAGGATGCACACCTTTATTATACGCAGACAAAAAAGACAGACGAACTTAATTGCATTAACTGTCACCTGAATGCGGGACACTTTATCGAAGGATATACTCATGGAAGCAATTCCACGTTCGGAAATACATCTTCAGCAGCGAAAGAGATATTTACACAACCTGCAAAAGTTGACGGATTTAAAAATTTCACTGAACGGATACCTAAATCTGCGATATCTTTCAATATGGTGGCTATCCCGGGTGGAACTTTCAAAATGGGGAGTCCGGCTACAGAGCCTTTCAGAAAAGAGGATGAAGGTCCTGTCAGAGAAGTTGAACTGAGCCCGTTTTTCATGGCAGAAATAGAGGTTTCGTGGGATGAGTATCTGGCGTTCTATGTTCAGACTGCTGCCGAAGGCAGATCAACAGATACAGAAGGCTTAAGAACAAAAAAGGCATCAGAGACCGATGCAATTTCAGGCGCTACACCTCCTTACGGACAACCTGACCAGGGCTGGGGGCTGGGTAAGAGACCCGCAATTTCTTTTTCATTCCACGCTGCTGAGACTTATTGCAAATGGTTAAGTAAAGTTACCGGTAAAACCTATCGTCTTCCCACAGAGGCAGAGTGGGAGTATGCCTGCAGAGGAGGTACACTGGGTCCTTATTTCTTTCCGGGTAATCCAAAAAAGTTTGAGAAAACCGGATTAAAAGCAAAACTTTCGAAAAACGATACAACTATTATCAATACCTATATAATATATAAAGGTAATAGCCCAACGAAAACGCAACTGCCCGACAGGGTAAGGCCTAATCCTTTCGGATTAAGGAATATGGCAGGCAATGTCGCCGAATTCTGTTCCGACTGGTATCAGCCTGATACCTACTCACTATACCCGCGGGGAATTGTAAAAGATCCAAAGGGTCCGCAGCAGGGAACGGAACATGTTGTGCGTGGAGGTTCATTCTTAAGTCCTGCATCAGGAGTAAGAAGCTCTGCCCGCGATTATACAAGAACAGCCTCATGGCTGAAGACCGACCCGCAGATGCCGAAGAGTATCTGGTGGTACTCCGATTGTTTTAATGTAGGGCTCCGGGTTGTATGTGAATTTGATGAAAAAGCCGGGAATGCTGAAGTTAAATAATCCTGCCGGAATTTAATTCTTTAAAAAGAGAACTAAATTTATTAAAAAATTTGTTTTTTTAAATATCGCTTACTATATTGCATCATAATTTACCTAATCGGAATACGACAAATAAGACTTAGACCAAAAACGAAATGTTATTTAAGGGCATGATATTTTTTTTTGTAAATTAGCAAGTGTAAATTTTACACTTGCTAATTGAAACGAAATTATTTTTCTATGAATAATTATTAATAATCCTAATTCCAACTATTTATTAACTAACTAACAGTGTAACAGTATGAAAAAAACTAACAACTGCATCTGGCTGTTAAAGCCAAATGTGAATTTTCAAAAGTTACTACTAACTATGAAAATTGTTACTATGCTTCTGTTTTGCGGATTGGCACTTCCTGCCTATTCGTTCGCTACAGAAAATCCTTCCGGTAATAATACCACGGGAACTGTTGCTGCCCCGCAGCAAATCAAAGTTTCCGGGACTATTTCCGACGCGTCAAACAACCAGCCATTACCTGGTGTAAATATTCTTGTTAAAGGAACTATCACCGGAGCTATTTCCGATGTAAACGGTAATTTTACGGTAACCGTAAACGACCCGAATGCAACCCTGGTGTTATCATTTATCGGGTATGTAACCAAAGAGGTTGCCCTGGGCGGAAAAATAACTGTGGCCGTTGCCCTTGAAGCTGAAGTTTCACAATTGGGCGAAGTTGTGGTTATCGGGTATGGTACAGCAAAAAAAGCTACTTTAACCGGTGCCGTCAGCTCTGTCGATGGTTCAACCCTGAAACAGTCACCGACAACTAACCTGACCAATAGTCTGGTTGGGAAAATACCGGGTCTTACTGCCATTCAGACAAGTGGTGAACCGGGCGAAGACGGAACTACAATTACAATTCGTGGGGCCAACACATTGGGTGATAACTCACCTCTCATAGTTGTCGACGGAATTCCTCATCGTTCACTTGAGCGTATTGACCCAAGTGATATCGAAAGCTTTACTGTTCTGAAAGATGCATCTGCAGCTATCTATGGTACCCAGGCTGCAAACGGCGTTATCCTGGTTACCACCAAACGTGGTCAGCTTGGAAAACCGACGATTACAGTAAACTGGAACGTAGGCTATAACCAGCCGGACGTTATTCCAAAAATGGCCGACGCCGCAACTTATGCCACTATTCAGAATGAGATTTCTTACTATGCAAATCCTGCAGGCGGACGTAATCAGGTATATTCAGCTCAGGATATTCAACAGTTTGGTGACGGATCCGATCCGTGGGGACACCCCAATACCAACTGGTTTAAAGCAGTTTTCAAACCATGGTCGGCACAGAATAGAGAAAACGTATCTGTTTCCGGTGGAACCGAAAAAATGAAATACTATCTTTCTTTTGGGAGTAACTATGAAGATGCTTACTACAAACACAGTGGAACCAATTTTACACAGTATGATTTCCGCAGCAACATCGACGGAAAGATCACGAATAATATAAGCATTGCATTAGATATTGCAGGACGCCAGGAAGACAGGAACTTCCCAACTGTAAGTGAGGGAAACATTTTCCGTATGCTCATGAGAGGGAAACCCACAATGCAGGCATGGTGGCCAAATGGTGATCCCGGACCCGATATTGAATACGGTATGAACTCAGCTGTTACCGTTACCGATGCTACCGGATTTAACAGGGACCGTCTGTATAATATGGAGAGTAACCTGAGGCTGACTATTAACATCCCATGGATAAAGGGATTGACTTTAGTTGCTAATGGTTCATATGATAAAACATTCGACTTCGATAAGGAATTCGATACCCCATGGTATCTTTATTCCTGGGATGGAATCACAAAAGATGCTAATGGTATTCCGGTACTTGTAAAAAATTTGAGAGGATATGCTTCCCCTCAACTTACAGAGAACTGGCAGGAAGGTGGTAAAAAGACCTTTAACGCTTACTTCACCTATGAAACGAGCATAGACGAAAGAAACCATATCAAACTGATGGCCGGTACAGAAAGCCAGTATGGTGAGAATAACTATGGAAATGAATTCAGAAAGAACTTTGTTACATCCGCTATTCCGCAGATGTTTGCAGGCGCTGCTGACATAAATATGTCAAACGGTGGCTGGGCAGACCAGAATGCCCGTGAGAGCTACTTCGGTCGTTTAAACTATGACTTTAATCAAAAATATCTGATCGAGCTTTTAATGAGGTATGATGGTTCCTACATGTTCAAACCAGGTAAACAGTTCGGGTTCTTCCCGGGTGTATCTGCCGGATGGCGTATGTCCGACGAGAACTTCTGGAAAAACAACATCTCTTTCATAAATGACTTTAAGCTTCGTGCATCATGGGGACAGACAGGTAATGACAGGGTTTATTACAATGGGGCCCTTCAGGAGTATCAATATCTTTCCACATATAGTTTCAATGGTCAGGATTATGTATTCGGACAGAGTGTAAACAATAAAATGCTGTACGAAAACGTTGTTCCAAATCCAAATGTAACATGGGAGGTAGCTAACCAGTCAAACGTAGGGTTCGATGCAACCCTGTTGAATAAGAAACTTACCATTAACGCTGATGTTTTCTATAACCTCCGCACCCACATTCTGTGGCAGGCATCTGCAGTTATTCCGGGAAGTACAGGTATGACTCTTCCTCCGGAAAATATCGGAAAAGTTCAGAATGAAGGATTTGAAGCTGTTTTAGGCTATCATGACACTAAAGGAGATTTTGGTTACAACCTCTCTATAAACGGCAGTTTCGCAAAAAACAAGGTTGTTTTCAATTATGATACCCCCGGTATACCTGAATATCAGAAAACAGAAGACAGCCCAATGAACGCACAGTTGGCTTACCAGGTAATAGGTGTTTTCAAAGATGCCGCTGCTATTGCAGCATATCCTCATTGGGCAGGCGCTCAGCCGGGCGACCTGATCTTCAAGGATGTGAACAATGACGGTAAGATCGACGGACTCGACAGGGTAATGGATAAAAAAACAGCCATGCCAACATTTATCGGTGGCTTTAATGCTGTTTTAACTTACAAGCAATTCGATCTGAGTATCTTGTTCCAGGGCGCAGCCGGCGCTATTGCTTACCTTAACCCTGAATCAGGTGATATTGGCAACTATTACGAGTCATGGGTGAAGAACCGCTGGACACCTGAAAACACAGACGCAACCTGGCCGCGCGTATTCAACCGCAGTAATGAGTACTGGTCACCGGGCGCCAACCGCAGTACATTCTGGGAATTCTCTACCGACTATGTTCGTCTGAAAAGCCTGGAATTCGGATATAACCTGCCGTCAGCTCTACTTAAGAAAGTTGGAGTTGAGAAGCTTCGTGTATATTTCAGCGGACAGAACCTGTTAACTCTGAGCAAGATTAAAGAAATTGACCCCGAAGAATCTCAGGGTACTTCTTACCCTCTTCAAAGAGTTGTGAACCTTGGAGTAACTCTAACATTCTAAAATTTAAAGTAATATGAGAAAATTATTATTTATAATAAGTGCAATTTCCTTAATAGGAATAGCTACTTCCTGCAAGAAGGAGTTTCTAAACACCACTCCGCTGGGAGCTTATTCAGATGCTTCCGTTTGGGTGGACCCTAATCTTGCTGCAGCTTTTGTCAATCAATGCTATGAAAATGCGATTGGTTATCCTTTCTGTATTACGCGGCTTACTGATTATGTTGATGAAACATCCTTTACTCCCGACTGGGGTGTTTTCGACTTTGACAAATGTGTTGTTACCCAGGATAATATCACAGGCTGGGAGTCGAGTGGATCTTCTCAGGATTCATACCATCTTCTCTGGAACCAACTTTATTCAAATGTCCGTGCCTGCAACCTCTTCTTCTCAAAAGTAGGAACGGTGGTATTTCCTGATGATGCAACAAAGACCCGTACAATTGGTGAAGTTTACTTCCTGAGGGGTTACACATATCATTACCTGGTAGCCATGTATGGTGGTGTGCCTCTTATAACCAAACCTTACGGGTTAGGCCAGAGTTATGATATTGCGAGGAATACTTATGAGGAATGTATCAACTACATCACAGGTCAGCTCGACACTGCTGCAACAATGCTTCCTGCAGCATATACAGGTGATATGCGTGGTCATGCGACCCAGGGAGCTGCACTTGCCCTTAAAGCAAGAACACTGCTCTATGCAGCCAGCGATCTGCATAACACTACTTCTTATGCACCGGGATATTCAAATCCCGAACTGTTGGGTTATACCACCGGATCACAGGCTTCACGCTGGACAGCTGCCAAAGCTTCTGCAAAAGCAGTAATAGATCTGAATCAATTTAGCTTGTATCATGCAACTCCTGCCCCGGGCGATTCTATTGCCCAGACTTTTGTCAATTATTTCCTCTCCTATGGTTATGAAACAGAAGATATCCTTCTTCAGTATTTCACACTCAAGACAGGAGCAAGCTGGTCAGACTACAATCCGGCTGAGTATTGCGGACCGAATGGCTACCACAACTGGGGTAACAATACTCCTCTGGGAGATATGGTCGATCAGTATGACATGAAAGATGGTTCATCTTTCGACTGGACCAAACCTGCCGAGATTGCAAATCCTTATGCAAAACGGGATGCCCGTTTTTATGCTTCCATTCTGTATGAGGGTGTTCCATGGAGAAAACGTCCTGTTGATGTTCAGGGTCTTGACCCATGGGATAAACTTCAGGTAGGTCATATCTATTCTGATCTTGCCGGTACCAATCAACTTATCCCCGGTGTTGATACCCGTCAGGGGCCGATCGAGAACTGGAACGGCGGAAGAAGCGGATATTATCTGCGTAAATTTGTTGATCCTACACTCGACCCGCAATATGTAAAGCAGGATATTCCTTACCGTCACATACGTTATGCTGAAGTTCTTTTGAACTACGCTGAAGCATGTATAGAGGAAAATACAGGAAGTGACCTCGCTGATGCAACAACTTATATCAATATGATTCGTACAAGGGCTGGACAACCGAATTTAGCGTCGGGCCTTTCGCAGACTGCAATGCGAACTGCCGTAAGACACGAACGTCGGGTTGAGCTTGCATTTGAAAACCATCGCTTCTGGGACGTACGCCGCTGGGTGATTGGTCCGGATGCATATAAACCTACCCATCGTGTTGATGTGAAATATGTGACTCCAACTGCCACAAATTATCGTAAGCCTGATGGCACTACATGGGGCGCCCCGATCTATTCGAACCAGCTTTTGATTGAAGAGACAAGGGCTTGGGATGCCTCAAATAAATGTTATTTCTTCCCGATTTACAGGAGTGAAATGAACAAGAATACTAAATTGATTCAGAATCCAGGGTACTAATAGTGGTCAGTTTTTTAAGTGGCAGGCAGGGCTTTCGGGCTCTGACCTGCCACTTTTTTATTGCAATTCAGATCCTATCAGCAGGGTTATTCTAAACCTTCGTGGTACTTAGCAGATAAATAATCGTATAACACAAAGTTTTAGTAAGGTTATCCCATACAGAGCCAATAATGGATGATTTTGTTATATCAATAAATTTATCAAAATTTGCCATCACAAAATTGTATATGAGTTGAAAGATACATTTAATGCATTTTTCACCAGGTTTTGATTATCTGCAAATTTCACAAACCGACTTGCCATGTCAAAATATTTCAGAACAATTAACATTCAGGATCAAGGGCTATTACAAAAGCTATTGATTATTTCCTTCCTGGTTATTTTTATATGCTCATGCAACAATGTGCATGTTGATGATCAGTTTCAAAAAATATTAAGCAATCAACTCCATCCGTTTGGAATAACTGTTGATTATCCCGGAGAAGGTACAATTTTCCCTCCTGAATTTCCAGCGCCGGAATTTTTATGGAAGGATACGCTGAATACCCCGGCACATTGGCATATACGTTTTTCAACACGAAGCGGGAAAGAGTTATATCGCAAAATTGTAGAATTGCCATCATGGAGGCCCGATTCAGCAGTCTGGAATAAAATAAAAACTATTTCAGGTACAGATCCTGTCTCCCTTACAATTATTGGTGAACATAAAGGTATTCTTGGCTCCAAATATTCATCCGGCAGGGTTTCCTTTTCCTTTTCAGAGGATTCCGTTGGTGCTTCAGTTTTTTACAGAGCCGTTCCTCTGCCGTTTAGTTATGCCGTAAAGAATGTAAGTGAAATTGAATGGTATTTAGGTAAAATTAGCGGTGGAAAACCACATAAGATTTTGGACAACATGCCTGTTTGTGCAAATTGCCATTCATTTTCACAAAACGGACTTCTGGCCATGGATATTGATTATGCAAATGACAAAGGATCATATATCATTGCACCTATAAAAGACACTATTCATATGACTTTTGATAAAATAATCACCTGGGACGATTACAAAAAAGAAGACGGAGTATATACATATGGTTTGCTGTCTCAGATTTCCTCTGATGGCAGATTCGTGTTGTCCACAGTAAAGGACCGATCTGTTTTTGTAGCGGTAGATAACCTGGAGTATTCGCAACTGTTTTTCCCGATAAAGGGGATAATTGCTGTTTATGACAGGGCAGCAAAGAAGTATTACTCACTTCCGGGAGCTTCAGACAAGCATTATGTTCAGAGCAATCCTAACTGGTCGCCTGATAACCATGAAATATTGTTTTCCAGGGCCAACCGTTATATGTCTTCTAAAATTGATAATTCAAAAAGCTTATTGTTGAATTTAGAGGATGCAGAAGAATTCGTTACAAGGCATAAGGAATTTAAATTTGACCTGTACCGTCTTCAGTTTAATGAAGGCAGGGGTGGAAATTCCGTACCCGTCGAGGGTGCCTCCAATAATGGTAAAAGCAATTTTTTTGCGCGGTATTCACCCGATGGTAAGTGGGTGGTGTTTTGTCAGTCTGAAAACTATATGTTATTACAGCACGACAGCAAACTATATATCATGCCGGCGGGTGGCGGGACACCGCGTCTAATGAACTGCAATACCAAAAATATGAATTCCTGGCATTCATGGTCCCCTAATAGCAAATGGCTTGTTTTTTCTTCAAAAAACAGGGGTCCTTATACTCAATTATATCTTACTCATATAGATGAGAATGGCAATGATTCACCTCCTGTCTTTCTCGAAAATATGGCATTTGACAAAAGAGCTGCTAATATTCCTGAATTTTTAAGTGATAAGTACAGCAATCTCACGAAAATGACTGATAACTTTTCCCAGAATGCCATGTATTATACCCGGTCAGCCTCGTTAAACATTACTTCAAAAGAGTATAAAATTGCCATGGCGAATATTGATAAGGCAATTAAAACAGACAGTACTTTTTTTGACGCATACAAAGACAGGCTTATGCTAAATATAATTTTAGGGAAGGCAAGGTCATCAGATGATTTACATTGCAGGATAATTGCCAAAAGGCTGATTGAAAAGCAGATTCAGAAGAACCCTGAGGACATATCGCTTTTTATCAAGCGTGGTGAATTGCGATTGCTTATGGATGATTATGATGGAGCATTGAAGGATGGTTTATATGTATTAAAATCAAATACAGATATTTATAGCGCATATGATTTATTATCAGCAACTTATCAAAAGATGGGGCAATGGAATAAGGCTTTGCCCTATTTGAAAAAAATGCAGGAACTTCAGCCTGATAATACTTTGGTATCATACAATTTAGCTGTTTCATATCAGAATATTCAACAATTCGGACAAGCACTTGATCTGTTGAATGGGATAATTGACAGGTTTCCTGATGAGACTAATTTTTATCTTGCACGGGCGAATTTATATGTGCTGAAAGGGGACAATACTGCAGCAAAAGCTGATTACGACAAGGCTGTATCGGTTGAGCCCGATAACTATGAATGTTATCTGGAAAGAGGATATTTCTTAAAGAATACTTCATCCTCCGATAAAGGGAAGGATAATTTTGACAAAGCAATAGTACTGTTGGGAGACAAGATAAAGAAATACCCTCAGGATGCCCCTTTGCTGATTCATCGTGCTGAAATTATGGAGCAGACTGGCAATGTGCAGAGTGCGCTTAATGAATATGAGAGCTATTTGAAAATATGGCCACTAAATTATTCTGTACTGGCTAAGAAAGCAATAATTTTAAGTTCTTCGAGACAATGGCCGCAGGCAATTGATGCATATAACACCATAATTAATAATTTTCCTGAGAATGCAACAATGTTCTATAACAGAAGTCTTACTTTTCAGCAGGCAGGCAATCTGCAAAAAGCTTTGGATGACATAAATAATGCTATTCGTATTGATCAGAGTAAATATTCGTATTATTTTCACAGATCAAGGATACGATATCAATTGGGTGACCAGACCGGTTATAAAAGCGACCTCCATGCTTCCTCTGCATTATTGAATGACCTAAGCAAAACTAGGAAACTTGATAAAAAAGAGATAGAAATGTTGTCAATGATTCAAAAGCTACTTAATTATACACCAAAGACACGCTGAACAATAAAAAATACAGCGGGCTCTAAACTGAAAAATCATTCATATAATTCTGACTAATTAAAATAGAATGAAGAGATTTTTCCCCCTCTTTGTGGGGAATTAAAAGGAGGTGTAAAGAATAGCAGTATCTTTTGTAAGGAGTCCTTACCTGTAAAAAACATAGTACCAGAAAGTATCCCCGAACCTCCTCTTTAAAACAGGTTCCGCTGATTTAAGATCGTTACCATATTGTTGAAGCACAGTGAGATACTGATTCCACCTGGATTCTGTGTTTTGACTTATGTGAAGATTTCCAATATCAGGCAAAACACCCTTGTTTGAAATGGCCAGGGCTAAAGCTGCCTCTTCAATATGCACCGGTAACTTTATATAACCTAATTTTTCAAATTCGGGCAATTCATGTGCAATTCCCTTATAGTTTTTCTTCAGCAGCATGTATGCTACTTTATAGTCAAATGCCTTCCTGTTCAGAGTGTCCGATGCAAGAATCATTTCAATATTAATATACGGGTTATCCGTGATTGAGAAAAAGTCATTTTCTAGCTTGTTTTGTCTTTTTTCTCCAAGTTCCTTATCCCGGCTTACAGCATCATTATCAAATAATAGTTTTTCAAATCCAGCTGCCTCAGTTTTATAAAAAAGTGTTTTCTTCAAAAGGTTTATATACCTGGAAGCTACATTGTAATTGCCATTTATCAATTCTGTTCTGATAAGCATTTTTAGTCCTTCCGGAGAATGTCCCTTCATCACCATATTCTCAAAAGCCCACCTGTGAGCTTCATTGATCATGCCTATTGTGTAATAAAAATAGCCGCCCCGGTTGAGGACTTCACCCGCCAGATCCCATTTAAGGAAAAGAGTCTTACCATCGGGACTCTGTCGGAAATGGAAAAGCATATCATTCAGTTTCCCTGTTTCACAAAGAGCAATATTATTAAGAAAGATCGTCAATGAATTTGTTGGAGGATTGGAGATATTGAAAGCAATTACTTCATTAAACTTTTTGTGAAAGAATAAGTTTTCCACATAAAAATATTGCTTTGTTTTAATATCGAACCTTCGGATTCCTATAATTGAAAGAATTATGATCAGAACAAATGAGGTAATAATATTACCGGTAGAATCAAGGATCTTTAGTTTGTCAGGAATTCGGTTATTCAGTTTAGCTATTATCGGGACAAATGATATGATTCCGGCAACAGAAATAAAAATAACCTGCTGAAAGCCCGTATTCTGATCAGAGAATGGAAATGTCAGAAGAGTTTTTCCTGACTGGAAAAAAAGATATTCTTTTGATATATAAAAAGTTATAATACCAAAACCCCATAGAGCAAAAAGCCTGATCCATCCATTATTTTCTTTATCAAAGACGAAATATAATGTTACGATTAACAGGAAAATCCATGCAAAACCTCCGGTGGCATAAATAAGTAAAGGAGCAATTATTACAGCTGCCCATCCTTTCAGGGAATACAAATACTTCAATATAAACCAGAAGAAAGCCAGTTGCAATAATATCCCGAGTATATTGAAAAGTAATAACCGGTAATCTGTTTGAAGATAGAATAGCGTTGCTCCGATTATAAGAGAGACAACCTTTGAATAATGTCCGCTTAAAACAAAAATGATTTCTGATATCAAAATAACAATCAGAGTCAGAAGAGCCGAAAGGATTATTGCACCTGCAAGAGGATAAAAGTAGAATGTCGAAAATAATTTGCCAAGCCAGAGAAGAAACCCGCCGGGCTGATGAAGATTTTCACGCAGAAAATCAAATGAAAAAAAGAAAAGCGAGGACTTTTCCTGAAAAAAGAATATATAGTTTCCAAAGAATCCGAAATATATGAATGATGCAAGAAAGAATACCATGTATGGTATCCGGGAGATTATAGTGTTATAATTTGACTTGATCTGATTCATATTTTATTCTTTCAGGTACTGAGTATTCTCAATTATTTTATTTTCACTATTGCTGGTGAGAAATTTAAATCAGCTGCGCTTCATTCGGAATGACACATTGTTTTCTCAAAATTTGATCTGTCCCGCTGAGATTCCTCATTTCACCGCCAATTGGCGGTTTCATTCGGAATGACAAGCGGTTTTTGAAGTATGGGGTAGCGATGGCGGTTCGCCGAGCGAACGCCATCGCTACCCTTGTTCCCGTCCATTGCCGTGTCATCCCGAGTCCGCCAACTGGCGGACGAGGGATCTCTATCTCGCATGTCTCTATTTTTTAATTTCTTCTATTCTTGTAGTTAGCCAGGGATGGTTATTACCCCATCATTATATAAATCATTCCATTTAATGTTAAATTCATCTATAAGAGTTATTTTTTTCATTCTTGAATAGCCTTTTATTTGTTTTTCTCTTGCTATAGCTAAATCAACAAGATCAAATTTCTCAAAATAGACAAGCTTTTCGACATTATATTTTTGAGTAAATCCCTTTATTTTCTTCTGTTTATGTTCAAAACATCTTCTTTCTAAATCATTTGTAACGCCTGTATAAAGAACTTTATGATTTGCATTTGTCAAAATATACACATAGTATAATTGTATTTTCATGGACTTTTAAAAATAAATTTCAATAAATTAAAATATTACTTATACTGTTCCGTCAATTTGGATTGACACTTTGTTTTCACAAAATTTGTTTTGCCTTGCTGAGATTCCTCATTCCGCTGTGCTTCATTCGGAATGACACGCGGTTTTTGAAGTATGGGTAGCGATGGCGGTTCGCTCGGCGAACCGCCATCGCTACCCTTGTCACTCCTCCATCGCCGTGTCATCCCGAGCGAAAGCGAGGGATCTCTCTCTCGCATGTCTGTATTCTTCATTCCTTTCATCCCGAGCGAAAGCGAGGAATCTCTCTCTCGCATGTCTTTATTTTTTCATCCGTGTCATCCCAAGTGAAAGCGAGGAATCTCTCTCTCGCATGTCTTTATTTTTTAATCCGTGTCATCCCAAGTGAAAGCGAGGAATCTCTCTCTCACATGGCTTTATTTTTCATCTGTGTCATCCCAAGTGAAAGCGAGGGATCTCTATCTCGCATGTCTTTATTTCTTAATCCCTTGAATTCCTTTTGATTTGAGAGATCTCTTAATTTAAGGTATAATTAATCTTAAAATTCATATTAATTTTTACTCCATTTTGCTGGTGTTGCCACTGTTTTGGCGAGCCTCCTGATCTCTCCGGGATCCATCTTAATTTTAAAAGTCGAAAATTCAGGAATATTAAAGCTCTTTAAGAAACCCTGGTAAAACTCTGGATCCTCCTGCGGCAAAATAAAAGGTTTATCTGAAGTTCCGTTATCTTCAATATATGAAATGTATGGTCTGGCAGTTAATCCGTCACCTCTTTTACTGCTGAATATCAGCCATTTGCCATTGGAGGACCATGAATGATAACTATCACTGAAATCGCTGTTAAGATCCAGCCGTTCAGCTTTAAAGTTCTCGAGATTAATTGAATACAGATCTGCCTCTTTGTGCCAGATCGGGAAACAGCCATAATCAAACAGGGTCAGTACAAGAAATTTGCCGTTCGGAGAAATCCTTGGAAAGGCAATGCTTTTATTTATATGTGCGGCATCAAAAACCATCTCCACCTCACCGAAAGTCCGCTTAACAATTTCAAACGGAACCCTGTATAAGCTGTATTTAATATCTTTAAAATCATACTTTTCCCCTATCTGAGGCGCTCTGCAGAAATATAGATATTTTCCATCGGGAGACCATTCAGGATATGTATCCATGAACTTATCTTTGCCGGCTAATTCAATGTTCATAATTTCGTTTTTATCAACATCATAAAGAACAAGTGAGGATTCAAGGTCGCTTACCTCAACCTTTTTATTATCAGCAGCATGAAATCGCTGGATAATTTTATTTGACGAAAATGCCACAAATTTACCTGAAGGGTGCCACCGGGGATATACGGCTCCATTTTTCATCTCTTTTGTTTTTAGATTAATCTTACGGAATTTCCCTTCCGAATAGAAATATGTTCCGCCCATAGTTCCTCTCATATGAAAAAGAAAATCATCTGATTTACCGTTATTGAAAGAGTGGCAATTTACGCAGTTCTGATCAACAATACTGTTTTCAATAAACGATTCAGACTTAAAGCTTTCCAGGTTGCGGCAATTGATGCTCAGTTCCGCCCAGCTCTCATAGCCGGGATAGAGCAATCTGTAATATAGATATGGATCAATAGGTTCTGAAGCAACTCTGTTGGAGATAGTCTTAAATTTTGACCATTTTCCAGCCCCATCCTTTAGAAATATATCAATCTTAATGTCTTTGTCTTTATTATTCTGCAACATTTTCCTCCACCTTTTCTGCGGGATCTGAACTTTACCGTTTCCGGAAGAAATATCAAATGCGGTTCCGTCGCTGTCCGAGTATTTCACATAATAAGCGTTCCCTTTTTCCTTAATTATGAAATTCAAAGGAGCAATATTCGGAGGTATAGTTATGTCTGAATAATCGGGTTCCAGTTTTGGAGCCAGTTCCGAAAAGGCAATATCACCGTGTGGTTTATTGCCACAACCGCTGAACAGAAATAGCAGAATTATCAGATATATAGAGTTTCTAAAAAATATGTACTTAACAGCGTATCCCATTTTGAGTGTTTTTTACCTCTCCCTAAATCTCCCGCCGAGGCGGGCAGGCTCTCCCCCGGGAGAAGGGGGCAGGGGGAAGAGGTAGCCATTAACAATTCGAAAAGTAGTAAAAAATACATTCAGATAAACTTTTAAATATGATTATGTATAATAATCAATTGAGTCAGGCCGGGTAACCTTATGATTTAAGTTAAAAAACATTAAAAGGAAATATTTATTTGCTTTTTCAATAGCCTATATTTACATTTGATTACATTCCAAAACTGACTATCAATATCTATTCTTAGCAATCGAAATAAAATTAAAATAATATGAAAAAATCAGGTATTTCAAGACGTAATTTTCTTGGCAAAGCAGCAACGGTTGGAATCGCCGGAGTAATTGTGCCTTCAATCATTACAAGTTGCTCGAGGGAAACAAAAAAGGTAGTTCCGGTAGCAGCTTTGCTCGATCAGGCTCCTGACGGTCCGGTTCTTAAGGCTGGATTAATTGGTTGTGGCGGCCGCGGAACAGGAGCAGCCATTAACTTTTTAAGTGCAGGACCAAATCTTAAGATCGTTGCTTTGGGTGATACTTTTCAGGATCGTATTGATTCATGCAGAGCCGAGATTTTGAAACAAAAGGGACAGGATGTTCCTGTTGAAAACTGTTTTGTAGGATTCGATGCTTACCAGAAAGTTCTTGATGCAGGCGTTGACCTCGTCATTCTTGCAACACCTCCTTTCTTTCGCCCCGATCATCTGGCTGCAGCAATACAGGCTAAAAAACATGTTTTCGCTGAAAAACCCGTTTGCGTTGACCCAGTCGGAGCAAGATCGGTTATGGCTACCGCACAGAAAGCAAAAGGTATGGAATTGTGTATTGTCACAGGTACGCAGAGGCGTCACCAGCGCGATTATATTGCCGCCTGGCAGCAGGTTCAGGAAGGGAAAATAGGAGATATTGTTGGAGGTAATGTTTGGTGGAACGGAGGAAAACTGTGGCACCGCGAACCAAATGCAAAGTGGAGCGAAATGGAATATATGATACGTAACTGGGTTAACTGGATATGGCTTTCAGGCGATCATATTGTCGAGCAGCATGTTCATAATCTCGATGTTATGAACTGGTTTACAGGCACGCATCCTGTAAAAGCTGTAGGATTCGGATCAAGGCTTCGCCGTGTTACGGGTAACCAATATGATAATTTCAGCGTAGATTTTACATTTGAAAACGGAACCCATTTCCATAGCATGTGCCGCCAGATAGATGGTTGTGTTGATAATGTTTCTGAAAGAGTTCAGGGTTCAAAGGGGTCAACCAACTGCAGGAATTCAATCCTCGATCTGGCAGGAACGGAAGTCTGGAAATATAAATATCCCCTGGATAAAGATGGCAAACCAGCAGAAAGCGTTAGTGTTGACCCGTATGTTCAGGAGCATATTGATTTAGTTACAGCCATCAGAACAGGCAAACCGATAAATGAAGCAGAAAATACTGCTATCTCAACTATGGTCGCAGTAATGGGCCGCATTTCGGCTTACACAGGTAAAGAGACCACATATGAAGAAATGATGAACTCTGATCTTAAGCTTGGTCCCAAGATATTTGCATTCGGACCGGTTGATGTCGACAAGACTGTACCAATCCCAGGATTGGCTGTTGTTCCGGAAACTACAGCAAAATAATATTTATTTCTCAATATTGATTATATGGATCATACAAGGAGAAACTTCATAAAAAAAGCAAGTGCCACAGGAGCCGCTATTTTAGCTGCTCCTGCAGTTTTTGGTACAGGTTCTTTTTCAAAGCGGCAAAAAGCTGCAGATGCAACTGCTCCGTTCAAACTGAAATATGCCCCCAGTATCGGTATGTTTCATGAACATGCCGGGAATGACATTGTCGATAACATAAAGTTTTGTTACGATATGGGCTTCAGGGCAATATTCGATAACGGATTAATGGGAAGGCCGGCAGAAGATCAGGTTAAGATCGCAAACGAGATGCATCGTCTTGGAATGGAGCTGGGTCCTTTTGTATTGTATGCTGATTTTGCTGTTACTTCTTTTGTCCTGAATAAGCCGGAAATCCGTGAAATGCTTGTTAATAAGATGAAGGAAGGCATTGAGGTAGTCAAGAGGACAGGTGTCAAATGGGCGCTTGTTGTTCCGGGCAGGTATGATGAAAAGCTCCAGAGAGATTATCAGACCGCAAACGTAATTGATAACCTCAGGTACTGCTGTGATATTATGGAACCAGCCGGGGTGACAATTGTGCTCGAACCATTGAACACAATTCATGATCATCCGGGGCTTTTCCTGAACGGAATACCTCAGGCTTATTCAATTTGCAGAGCAGTCAACAGGCCCGTATGCAAGATAGTTGACGATATTTACCATCAGGAGATAACTGAGGGGAACCTGATTCCAAATATTGAAGCAGCCTGGAGTGAGATAGCTGCTTTTCATCTTGGAGATACTCCGGGACGCAATGAACCCACAACCGGAGAGATCAACTTTAAAAATGTTTTTAAATATATCTATAGCCGTAAATATGAAGGTGTTCTGTGTATGGAACACGGCCAAAGCATAAAAGGCAAAGAAGGCGAAGAGCGCGTGATTCAGGCATACAGGGAGTGCGATAGTTATGCGGTTTAAAAAATCCTTATTATGAAAAAATTCATTAATATTTTCGTAGCAGCAATAACTTTATTCATGATGTTTTCAAACTCATGTTATAGTCAGCCTATCCGGCTATTTGCCGGCAGAAATACTACCGAAACCGGGGGGAATGGATTCTACGTCTTCGATCTTAACCGCGAAACTGCAACTTTTAAGTTATTATCAGAAACTGACGCCGGACCGAATCCGTCATATTTTTGCATATCAAAAAAGAAAGGACTAATCTATGCTGCAGATGAAGTCATGGAATTCAACGGTGTTAAAGGTGGCGGAGTAACGGCTTTAAAATATAATTCTGAAACAGGTGGTGTCGAAAAAGTTAAAGATCTTGTAGTTCCTGACGGAGGTCCATGCTTTATATCTTTATCTCCGGCAGAAGATTATTTATTAATGGCAAGTTATTCCAGCAGTTCTGTTGCTGTTGTAAAACTTGATGATAAAGGAATTCCCTTAAAAGTAACCGACACTGTTTCATTCGAAGTAATAGATGGGAAAGTATCACATCCTCATATGATTTCATTTGATCCTGCAGGGAAGAAAGTTTATCTCACAGACCTGGGATTGGACAGGATCATTATTTATGATTTTGATGCCGTTACCGGCCATCTGAAACAAAGTGAGAATGGTATAGTAAATTTTCAAAAAGGGACGGGACCGAGGCATTTTGTATTCAATTCAGCAGGAACGAAACTTTATGTCATTTGCGAACTGAATTCCACTATTTCAGTTTTTGATGTTGATACCAAAGGCGGACTGAAATCAATTCAGACTCTGACAACTCTTGCGGATGATTTTAAAGGAGAAAGCAGTTGCGCGGATATTCACATCGGGAAAAACGGTCAGTATCTCTATGGTTCAAACAGGGGTGAAAACACTATTGTCGTATTCAGGATAAAACCCGACGGGCAATTGACTCTTCAGGGACGGACTTTATGTGGAGGCGACTGGCCAAGGAATTTTGCGATTGATCCTTCCGGTAAATATATCCTGGTAGGAAATCAGAAATCAGGAAATATCGCGCTTTTCAAAATTGATGAAAAGAACGGGATGCCGGTTTTCTCAGGGAAAGATTATAAGTTAAATGCTGCCGTTTGTCTGAAGTTTTGAAATATTCACTATTTATTTTGCCCAAAGACTCTAAGACACCAAGGAATTATTAAGGATTCAGATTTGCATGATATTCTTGGAGAAACTTTGTGTCTTTGTGCCTTGGCGGCAGGATTTTAAAAGTCGGGTTACTTTTTTATTACTCTCATTTTGAGTAAACGATTGATTTCTTTTTGATGTATATTTGCCCGCTTTAAACTAAAAATCAATGACACAACAATCGGTATTCTTTCCTGTAATTCTTCTGAAAAGGCTAAAGAGTATATCCAATTTAACTTTCATTGTTTTCCTGTCTGTTTTGATTTTAATATCAGGATTCAGGAAGGACAGCAGGAAACCATTCAAAAATTATGTCCTTCTGGTGTCACTCGATGGCTTCAGATGGGACTATTGCAAGATATATAACACGCCAAATCTCAACAGGCTTGCACAGCAAGGCGTAAAAGCTGAAAGATTGATCTCATCATTTCCTACTGTGACCTTCCCGAATCATTACTCAATTGCAACAGGGTTGTATCCCGATCACCATGGATTGATAAACAACAGTTTCCCGGCGCCAGATCTTGGCCTTTTTTACAGAATGGGAGACAGGACCGCTGTGGAAAATTCTGCTTTTTATGGAGGAGAACCTGTTTGGGAGACAGCTGAGAAACAGGGAGCCAGATCAGCTTCATTCTATTGGGTGGGATCGGAAGCGAGACATCCGTCATACTGGAAAAAGTATGATGAGTCTGTAACATACGAAGCCAGAATAGATACGGTCATCAAGTGGCTTGGATACCCTCCTGAAAAACGTCCCGAACTTGTTACTCTTTATTTTGACGAGCCTGATGCGACCGGTCATAAATTCGGACCGGTATCACCTCAGACGAAGAGAGTTGTTGAGCGATTAGACAGCCTCATGGGAGTGTTGAGAACAAAACTATCCATGTTACCGGAAGCAAGGAAAATAAACCTCATAATAGTGTCCGATCATGGCATGGAAGCCATTTCCCATGAAAGATATATCAATATTAAGTCGCTGGTACCCGAAAGAATGATTGCTTCAATTTCAGGAGGAAATCCTGTGTACCTGATTAATCCGTCAGCAGGGAAAAAGGACAGTATTCTATATCTTCTCAACAAATCAAAAGGACTAAAAGCATGGAGCAAATCAGATCTTCCTTCCAGATGGCACTATGGAACTAACCCGCGTATACCTGAAATTGTGGTTGTTGCAGACAGCTCCTGGAGTATAGGCACCAGGCCGGATGGCTCATCTCTCAGGGGCGGAGCTCACGGTTATGATAATAGAAACTCCGACATGTATGCAATTTTTTATGCAGCGGGACCATCTTTCAAAAAAAATTATAAGCTCAAAGAACTTAATAACGTTGATATTTATAACCTGATCTGTAAAATTCTTAATATCACGCCTGCAAAAAATGATGGTGATCCGGCTCATATAAAGGGGATGCTGAGGTAGGCTCTTATTAGTAGACTGTAATCAAATATTATATTCTCTCCTCCTTTTGAAGGAGGAGTACCCCGAAGGGGGGAGGTGGTTGATTTTTTTTAATAATACAATGATTAAATTTGAACTTATATTACTCTTCATGTAATCAAACACCCTGTCCCGCTTTGCGGGCCACCCCTCCTTCAAAAGGAGGGGAGAGTTTTGATGATTAATATTTAATATTTCTCCTTCTCTTGGAGAATAAGTACCCGAAAAAGCGAGTTGGATGATTATTAAGTCAACCTTTCTGAATTATATTTGTAATCCGGAATTTTCTGCGTATAATTATTACCAAAATCAGAACTGGCATGAACCGCAGAATATTAGTCGAAGAATTAAAAAAGAAGAAGGATAAAATCTGGGATATTATTGTTATAGGCGGTGGCGCTACAGGACTTGGAGTCGCACTGGATGCTGCATCGAGAGGATATAGCATATTACTGCTCGAGCAGTCTGATTTTGCCAAGGCTACTTCATCACGCAGCACAAAGCTGGTTCATGGAGGTGTCAGGTATCTGGCTCAGGGAGACCTGTTCCTGGTTATGGAAGCTCTGCACGAAAGAGGCTTAATGCTTAAAAATGCCCCTCATATTACCTTTAACCAGGAGTTTGTAATTCCTGTTTATACCTTCTGGGATGTATTTATGTACACGGTAGGGCTTAAATTTTATGATCTGCTGGCCGGACGATTGAGCATGGGGAAATCCTATTTTATCAATAAGGAAAAAACCCTGTCGAGATTACCACTGCTAAAATCAGAAGGACTGAAAGGAGGTGTTGTCTATCACGACGGGCAATTTGATGATTCGCGAATGGCATTATGCCTGGCAGAATCATGTATTGATAAAGGCGGCATAGTCCTTAACTATTTTAAGGTCATAGGCCTTCTGAAGGAAGAAAGAGGAAAAATTAATGGTGTGAAAGCTTCGGATATAGCATCGGGTGAGGAATTTGATTTTAAAGCCAATCTGGTAATTAACGCGACAGGCATATTTGCAGATGAGATTGCCAGGATGGACAACCAGTCATCAAAACCAACAATAAGACCAAGTCAGGGAGTTCATATTGTTCTTGATAAATCATTCCTTCAGAGCGACTCGGCTATTATGATACCAAAAACTGATGACGGCAGGGTTCTCTTTGCTATACCGTGGTACAATGAGGTAGTGATAGGAACCACAGATACTCCGCTTGACATAATAAGCCTGGAACCCGTTGCCCTGGAAAAGGAGATAAACTTTATATTGCAGACGGCTGAAAAATATCTTGTCAAACCTCCGCACAGGGAGGATGTCCTTTGCATCTTTGCAGGATTGCGTCCGCTGGCTGCAAATCCTGATAATCCTGCTTCAACCAAAGAGGTTTCACGCAGGCATAAAATAACCCAATCTCCTTCCGGTCTTCTTACAATAATAGGAGGCAAGTGGACCACTTACAGACGAATGGCTGAAGAAACTATTAACACTGCAATTAAATCAGGCTATCTATGGAAAGAGAAATGTGTTACTGCAAATCTTAAGCTGTCATCGGTTAATGCAGATAATTCTTCGGGAAGGCTGCATATTTATGGAGATCACGCAGGAGAAATAAAAACGATGATATCTGAAAACCCGGAATTAGGTAAACCTCTTGATCCCAGACTGCCCTACACAAGAGCTGAGATACTCTGGATCTGCAGGAATGAAATGCCTTTGAGGGTGGAAGATATACTTGCCAGAAGGACCCGTTCATTATTACTCAATGCCCGTGCAAGTGCCGGAATAGCTTCAGAAGTTGCCGGATTGATGGCAAAAGAATTTGGTTTTGACCAGAACTGGCAAAAGGAACAGGTAGAATCGTATTATGAGTTAGTGAAAAACTATTTATAGGAGTTTGAACTTCACCTAATAACAAGGAATATGAATGAATTCATTTTAGCCCTCGATCAGGGAACAACAAGTTCACGTGCAATCCTATTTGACCGGAATGGACTTCCGGTTGCAAGTGCACAGAAGGAATTTACCCAATATTATCCCAAACCAGGCTGGGTTGAGCATGATCCTGAGGAAATCTGGTCTACACAGGCCGGAGTTGCACTTGAGGCAATTACTAAGGCCGGACTTGAAAGTTCTGATATAGCTGCCATTGGTATCACAAATCAGCGTGAGACTACCGTGTTGTGGAACAGGAAAACCGGGAAACCCGTTTACAATGCAATAGTATGGCAGGACAGACGTACTGCCGATTATTGTGATAAATTAAAGAGCGAGGGGAAGAGCTCAGAAATCCTTAAAAAAACAGGGCTGATCATCGATGCCTATTTTTCCGCCACAAAAATCAGGTGGATCCTCGATAATGTGAGGGATGCCAGAAAGCTTGCAGAGGATGGACAACTGGCATTCGGTACTATCGATTCATGGCTCGTATGGAACCTTACAAAGGGGAAATTACATATAACAGATGTCTCAAATGCTTCCAGGACAATGTTGTTCAATATTCATACTCTTAAATGGGATGAAGAATTGTTAAAGTTATTCAACATACCATCGGCAATACTTCCCGAGGTAAAGTCATCAAGCGAAATATATGGGAAAACTGAGGGACACTTTTCCACTTCGATTCCTGTTGCAGGTATTGCCGGTGATCAGCAGGCAGCTCTTTTCGGACAGATGTGCACTGAACCGGGGATGGTTAAGAACACATACGGAACAGGTTGTTTTATGATGATGAATATAGGAAACAAACCTATTGAATCAAAAAGCAAACTTCTGACCACTATAGCCTGGAGAATTGGAAATGAAACCCAATATGCCCTCGAAGGAAGTATTTTCATTGCCGGTGCAGTTGTTCAATGGTTACGTGACGGATTGGGAATTATTAAAAATTCAAGTGATGTTGAAAAGCTGGCTTCGAAGGTTAAAGACACTGAAGGAGTTTATTTTGTTCCAGCTTTTGCGGGCCTTGGTGCCCCTTACTGGAATCAGCATGCACGAGGTACACTGGTTGGCATTACCAGAGGTTCCACATCGGCACATATTGCACGTGCCGCACTCGATAGTATTGCCTATCAGACTCTGGAAGTTCTGCTGGCAATGCAGAAAGATTCAGGTATTGACATTAGTGAGTTGCGTGTTGATGGCGGAGCCACAGTTAATAACAATCTTATGCAATTTCAGGCTGATTTGTTACAGTCTAAAGTAGTACGGCCAAAAATAACTGAAACAACAGCCCTCGGAGCAGCTTATCTGGCTGGACTTGCTGTGAATTATTGGAGCAATATCAATGAAATAAGGCAACAGTGGCAAATTGACCGGACCTTTTCTCCTCAGATCAAAGAGAATGAAACACTCTCATTGATTAAAGGATGGCACCGGGCTGTAAATGCTGCCAAAGCATGGGCCGATGACTCAGAATAGTAAAGGCAAATGAGTACTTCAATTTTAGAAGATTTTTACCCCCTTTCCTGTCCCGCTTTGCGGGATGATTACCCCTTCCCCCTTGGGGGAAGGTCGGGAAGGGGGTGTAAAAATGTTAAAAGTATTCTTTGAAATATTGAAAATACAAAGAGATTTTAAAACTAGTAGGATATAATTTTATACAATAATTTAATAACTAACCAATATGAATCCATTTTTTGCTGAATTTTTTGGAACTGCAATAATTATTGTTTTTGGAGGAGGCGTTGTGGCTAACGTTGTTCTAAATAAAACTAAAGGAAATAATAGCGGATGGATAGTAATAACTTTTGGATGGGCCGTGGGAGTTTTTACCGGGATATTGATCGCAGCCCCGTTTAGCGGCGCTCACCTGAATCCTGCCGTGACATTGGCTCTTGTGATTGCAGATAAATTCCCTCTTAAACAGTTGCCGACATACATTTGTGCCCAGCTGCTCGGTGCAATGTTCGGAGCTTTTCTTGTATGGTTAGCCTATAAAAAGCATTTTGATATAACAGATGACGCGGATTCAAAGCTGGCTGTATTCTGCACTGCCCCAAATATACGTCACTATTGGTATAACATTCTGACGGAAGCTATCGGCACTTATGTACTGGTTCTGGCAGTTCTTTATATGGCAAAACCCGAAGTCGGATTGGGCGCTTTGAGTGCTTTACCGGTGGCTCTTGTTGTCCTGGGGCTGGGTCTGTCCATGGGAGGGCCGACAGGATATGCTATAAATCCAGCCCGTGATCTGGGTCCGCGAATAATACATTTCCTTCTTCCTATTCCCGGTAAGCGCGACAGCGATTGGAAATATGCATGGGTGCCAATTCTTGGTCCATTTCTGGGAGCATCACTCGCAGCTGCAATGTTTCTGATCTTTAAAGGAGCGTGACATAGAAATTCTCATAATAAGACTTTGACATCATTTATAAGGGTTTAACAGGTTTTTTTTCATAATTCGTCAAAATCATTGTAAAAAAATGCCGGGCTACATTGTTTTTCTTGAAATACAATTGTTAAATTAGCTTTACTTTTAGACTCAGGGAAAAGCGCAGTATAATATAGGGGTAGGGTAAAAGAGTTGAAATACGATATTCAAAGCGATGGAGATCAGTTTATTGAATATTATGTTCATGACAACGAAGTTATTAAAGTCAGAAAAGTTAATTCGAAAAAAGTGAAAACAAAACCCAAAAAAAATTGTTGAATAATAAATTAACGTAAAATTTTAAAACTATGAAGAAACTTTTATTGTCATTATTAGTCGTTGTCTTCTCTCTGACGCAACTTAATGCACAGGCATTTAAAAATGGCGACATGATTGGAAGCTTAGGTGTTGGCTTTGGCTGGTATGGATATGGTTATGGGACGACTTCATTACCTGCTTTTAGCCTGAGTTTAGATAAAGGGATTGCCGACATCGCAAATGTTGGTCCAATTTCAGTTGGAGGAATTATTGGAATCAAACATGCCTCTTACTCTTATACTTCTTCCCTGGATTGGACGTGGAATGATATTGTTATTGCTGCCCGTGGCGCTCTCCATTATGATCTTTTTAAAGTTCCTAAGCTTGATACTTATGCCGGAGTTGCATTAGGTGTAAGAATTGAATCTGAATCTTACTATACTGGTTATCTAAATGAAAAAGCATCTTCTCATCAAACTTTTGGACTATTTGCCCTTTACGTTGGAGGACGTTATTATTTTTCTGATAAATTTGCAGCATTTGGTGAATTAGGTTATGGACTTGGATATTTAACACTCGGCATAACCTACAAATTCAATTAATATTCAAATATTTAGAAAATAAAATTTCAATGTTTTTAAAGGCAGTCCGTATTGCGGGCTGCCTTTTATTTTTAGGCATTTCAAAAATCCAAAAACAGAATTATCTTTATCAAAAAAACTGTTATGAAAGAGAGGTTCAATTTGTTTTTAAATAAGGTCAAAAATCTTATTGGCAAATCTGCATGGGCAAAAATTGTTTTTATCGTCTTAGGGATCTCCTCGACAATATGGTTCCTGGTTAGAGTAATTCCAAAGCCACAGCGCGCAACTTATCCCTGCATGAGAGCCGCTGCACCTATCATGTCGACATTTGTAATCTGGCTGCTTACATTATCAGGATCTGTCTTTGCCTTCAATAAAGCCAAAAATCATTTCAGAAAGGCCAGGTACATTTATGCTGTTTCCTTTTTTGCAATTGCTGTTGCATGTTCATTCCTGTTTGTGGCAAATAAAACTGAAGATGCCAAAGGAAGCACTGTTGATGCAATCAGCGTTATGTCAAACTCGCCCATAGGTGTTGAACATGGTATATTCCCGGGCCGTGTTGTATGGGTATTTGACCCGAAAGTTGCAACATGGGACGGAACAAACAAATACTGGTGGGATGAAAAAAGCACTTCACAGACCGAAGCAGATAAGATGTTTGAGAATGTTTTAAAATCTCTTACCGGCAAGCCTACCCAGGCAATGGCATGGGAGGCGCTGTTTAAGAATTTCAATAAAGAGAAAAAGAACCTTACGAGCGGATACAATGTGAATCAGAAAATAGCTGTCAAAATCAATCAGAACAATACTCTCAGGCATGCAGATACAACAGGGTTAAATGCAACCCCCCAGCTTGTATACGCTTTAATTAAAAGCCTGACGAAAGAAGCCGGGGTACCTCAGAAAAACATTACAATATTTGATGCCAGCCGGTTTATTTGTGATAACATATTTATTAAATGCCATAAAGATTTTCCTGACGTCGTTTTCGTTGATAATGAAGGAGGTGAGGGACGCGTGAAATCCACTTATATTGACAATGCAATTCCATACTCCATTGATAACGGGAAACTTGCTACCGGTCTGGCTAGATGCGCTGTGGAAGCAGATTATATTATCAATATGGCATTATTGAAGGGCCACATCGGACAGGGAGTTACTCTCTGCGGAAAGAACTTTTACGGGGCAACTAGCATTGATCACAACTGGCGAAAAAATGCGCATGATAATTTTGAACAGGACAGGCAGGGAAAAGATAAGTATATGACCTTTACAGATTTCCTCGGGCATAAGGATCTTGGAGGGAAAACGCTGTTGTTTATGATTGATGGATTCTATGGCGCCCGTTCACAGGATGGTCCTCCGCTTATAAAAGATAAATGGAGGATGACGCCATTTAACAATCGATGGTGTTCAAGCCTTTTTGCTTCACAGGACGGAGTGGCTGTTGACGCGGTTGGAATTGACTTTTTAAGGGCGGAATGGCCCGATCTTCCGGATATAGCATATACAGAAAAGTATTTAGTTGAAGCAGCCCTGGCTGATAATCCTCCTTCCAAAACAGTCTATGATCCTGAACGCGATGGTACCAGGTTGAAAAGCCTGGGAGTGATGGAACACTGGAACAATGCAACAGAAAAGAAATATAGCCGTAATCTGGGAAAGAATTATGGGATAGAGCTTGTATATGTTCCTGTAAATTCGAAATAAATAAGGAGATTAAGACATAAACTGCTAAAAAGTTTAGAGTGAGCTAGAGTTTGGAGTACTTAGAGTGAAGTAAATCCGACTAACTTTAGTCACTCTAGTCACTTCTTAATAGCAATCCTGTTCAACCCTGATAATGGATTTTAAATCATACCCGTTTTCAATTGCTTTTTTGAGCAGCATTTCGTAGGTTGTTTCATCCATTTTCTTTTCCCTCGAGAGAATCCAGAGATATTTCAGGGAGGGATCACCTACAAGAACATATCTGTAATCTTTATCAAGGTCCATAATCCAGTAGTCTCCTGAAAACGGCCAGAAAAACTGTACTTTCAGCTTTGCAGGACTGTTTTTATCAGGTATCCATGCAACTCCTGTTGAAGATGTTGATTTCTGAGGATCCGTTAAATAATTTCCCTTATTAAGAACAGTTATTTTGCCGTCATTACGAAGAGTATAGGTGGCAGAAGTACATTTTAATTTTCGTTCAAAAAAATTCGGAAGCCGGGCAATTTCAAACCAGAGGCCTTTATATCTGTTGAGATCAACTGATTCTACAACTGAGGGTAATTTCTGTGATTTGGCAACTCCGAAGAGCATAATTGTAAATAAAGTAATTGCAGTTTTTTTCATTCAGAATATTTTATTTAGAACAATTTATTTCAAAATCTGTTCGATCTTTTATTTATCCGGCAACATCTTAAAGGGTCCGGCAAATTAAAGTTTTCATTCCTGATTCTTAACTATTAACATTTTATTAACAACATTTTTAAACCGGATAAAACAATCAGGCATAAAATTTGTATACATATACATAAAATGGGAAATAGGAATTACTAAAAATTTTATAAATATAAGAGAGATTCGAGGAGGAAAGTAAAATGAAAAATCTAGTAAATTTAAGAAATGCGATCTGGTTAACTCTGATTGTTACAGGTATTGCCAGTCTGCAAAGATGCATAGTTTACCGGCCTTATCCTGAAAATGCAAAACTTTTAACAGTCCCTGATATAATCCAGATGAGTAAAGACGGAGTATCCTCAAAGGATATTATCACGGAAATAAATCAAACCCATACGGTTTACTCTCTCAAAGCCGATCAACTTTTTAAGCTTAGAGACGAAGGCGTTCAGGATTCAGTTTTAAACTATATGGAGGAGACTAAAATCAATGCAGTCCAGCAGAATCAGAGATATGCCGATTCATCTAACTGGTGGATGGCTTCTGATGGGTTCTATTATGGAGCTTTTGGCATGGGCTGGGGCTGGCCTTATGGCTACTTGGGCTGGGGCTGGGGACCGGCATTAGTATACAATTACCGTGGAGGCTTCGGTGGCGGATTCCACGGCGGATTCCATGGCGGATTTCATGGAGGCGGCGGTTTCCATGGTGGAGGAGGAAGAGGAAGGTAATTCAAACGCCGCAAAAACCCTGCTGTTATGACAATAAGAGAGAATTAATTACTCAGCTCATTCTTCGAAAGGGGTGAAGCGAAGTAAAAGCCTGGTAATATAATGCCGGGCTTTTTATTTAGTGCGCCCGGCATGGGCGATGACTATAGGGTGCAAGACCCGAACACACTTGGCAGTAGGAAGTGTTAGCTAAAGGCAAGGGTGTCCTTCGTGAGGAGGAATCTGAAGGAAGCCGGCGGCAAAT
>Ga0224520_1000016_pt1 | contig 78968 bp, 65 predicted proteins | sample CFST25metaG_2_FD_180684 | JGI IMG/M metagenome (GOLD analysis project Ga0224520, IMG submission 180684) | Peat soil microbial communities from Stordalen Mire, Sweden - C.F.S.T-25 | ecosystem: Environmental > Terrestrial > Soil > Wetlands > Peat | place: Sweden: Norrbotten County, Stordalen Mire... | reverse complement strand
GCTATTACAGTTTAGTTATTCAATAAAGGATAACTATTTATTATGAAAGATATAGTAAAATATAAACAATTTTTTGATGACGGAAGAGATGATCGGGAATCAGAAAATTTCCAGCAATTTCATTTTAAAGATTTAAATTTTGAAATAAGAGAAACACCGATTTCTTTCTTTAGAAGTGATTTTCGAGAAGTAAAAATGGAGCGAGTATTGTTCATGGGTAATGAATTCGAACGTGCAGATTTTATGGATAGTTATTTAACTGATTCAACTTTTACAAGAGTACATTTTGGAACTGATTTTATTAATGTTTACTTCAATAACGTAAAATTTATTGACACTCAGTTTGATAAATGTACATTCTTAAGATGTGTATTTAATTCTTGCGAATTTAAAGGCGGGCATATTATAGATTCAACTGTTCAAAACTGCACTTACATTAGTTCTAAGTTGGATCGTATTGAATTTAAGGAGAATACTTTTGAGGACATAGAGTTTGATAAATCAACCTTCTTTTCTATAGATTTAGCTAATATGACAGCTAAAGATTTTAGATTCAGGAATTGTACATTTAGTGATCTGAAAATTGACCCAGACTATCTTGGTTCATATCTTATTGACGGTGATTTTTTTAATAATATAAAATTTGAATATAGAGGGAAACAAATAGAATTATTTAAGGAAAAAGAACAAATTTTAGAAGCTCTAATTAGATTATGGCAGAAATCAAGTAGGTTTTATGAGTTATTTAATTTATTGATTTTATATAGAAAATTTAGTGGTAGCCAAGGAGATTTACGAGAATATTTTAAACAAATTATAGTTCGACTTGATAAAATCCAACATCCATCCATACGGTCATACAATCTTTCAAGTATAATTAAAGCTTTAAATTTTTATTTAAATTCCAATCTCTTGCAAATCAGGGAATATTTTGATCTTATTAGAGCGTTTGAACAAATCATTGATCCTTATAAAGATTTTACAGAATTCGGCCTTTTTAAAGCTTTCTATAATCAATTCGAAAAGAACTTGATAGAATTCCCACAGAAAGGTGAAGATTTAGTTGTTAAAGCAGTTTTTGAATTAAAAGAAAAGGAAGGATTAGAGTTAATATTTGAAGAATGGTTAGATGAAGTTGAAAATTTTTTCATCAAACAGAAGCTTTTTGATGGAGTAAAACTGTACAATAAAGTGTCTGTTGAACGGGGTTCAATTATAATAACAATTTTAGGTTCTTTATCATTTATTCTTTTTATAATCAGGCAAATCGTCACTTTAAAATCAAAAGTTGCGAGAGAAAGAAGCGCAAATAAGTTTGTTACATTGTGTTTTACTGATCTAGCGAACTCGTTAAAAGAGGCGAAAACTACATCTGAAAAGGCTGAGCTTGCAAAAGTGTATATTGCAATTTCCTCAAAAGATCAAGCTGATTTAGTCGAAAAAAGCATTAGCCAGATATCAAAAAAACTTGGTAGTCCTGAAGAGTTTATTAAAAACTTAGATGTATTTCTTTAAGGCAAATAATAAATTTGGTAGAATATGACTGAAATTTTTCATTAGGTTTACTCTAATTGAAAGTTTGTTTTCCTTAAAGAAAGTAAAATAATGGCCGAGTAAGGGCAATATATTCATATTGTAAAGCAAATTCTTGGTTAATTTTTTTGGATCATAATCCTTTAATTTAGCTTCTTTTGAAAATATCATCGTAAAATAGCCTGAATTAGTAGGATAGAGAGCAAACTCTGTATTAATTAATGCAGTTCTCAACAGATTATAGTTACTCCTCAATGTCGAAAGATTATGAGATTTACATTTATTTAGTTCCATTTTTCCTGTTTTAGAATGAAAAGCCCGAAATAAATTTATTTGGAATTTGTTAAGTCCACCTGAAACTTGACTAGCCAAATCCTCGATAAGTGTAATATTTTTCGAAGAACTTATTAATAATGCATACTTCAAATCATTCATAAAATAGGATTTAGGTTCTGAATTTATATAGATGAAGTCATAACTTCTCTTAAGTGCATCAAATTTTCTTTTATCAAAAAATGTACATGAGCTTTTATTCCATTCTAATCCACTTAAGGTCCCATCAATTAATAGCGTAACATGATTTTTTTGTGATATTTCGACTAACTCTTGGTAAATGATTCCTTCTATTTCAATCCCTGAACAATATATTGGATCAGTAAGAATAATTACTTCTATATATTGGGATTTCACTATCCAATTTAATTCGTCAATATTAATTTGAAATGAGTTAGAATCGAGTAAATGATAAAAATATATGCTTCGTTTAAAATCTGTCAGAGTATCAATTATTGAATAATAAACCGGGGTTATTACTAGGAACCTATTTTTACCTTGATTGATTAATGCCATAAGTGAAAGATATATTGAGCTAGTAGCATTTGTTCCGAGAGAAAAATTTTCTGACTTCCAGTAATCATCTATGTCATTATTAAAGATTTTTTTCAATATTTCTTTGGTCCAAAACAAATCTTCTGAAAATTTATAACTGAACTCATGAAAGTCATTATGGTGAAGATCTGAAATAATATTTAGTGGATACATTACCATTTCTGGATCACAATCCCAACTTGATACGAAAAATGGTTCCTTTTTAGTTGAAGTAGAGTAGTTTTTCAATACATCATAGATCCAGTCCTTATAACTAGTCATAATAAATAGTTATCTGTCATTCAATATATAAAATTAACTATTTGGTTTATCTCTAGATAAGAAATTCAATACTATTTTGAAGACTTAGGATAAAGCTTATCAGATTAGTATTATGAAAAGGTTTGTACGCAACAATACACCGAGGTATTATAATCAAACCTATCTTGGATTGAAATTTAATCTCTCATCAAATTTCCATGAATCACAACAACTTTAGTGATAAATATGAAGGGCAAATGAATCTTTCAGGAAATCCATTATAATGCTAACGCATAGGACGGTATATCAACTATATATACGTAATAATTTATTGAAGTTATTGATCTAGAGGTAACAATTATATGGATATTCTTATTAAACCATAATCTAATGTTTTTCGAAACATTTAGATTGTTCGAGTTTTGATTATTATTTAAAAAGTTAATTAATAAGACATTACATTGGACTAAATAAAACAATTATGAGCTTACCCAATTATGGTGTGCTAATTGGCACATTTAATCGTTTCGAACAGGAACCTGTGGATAATTATGGAAAATGGTTCCATGGATTTGTTTTTGTAAATGCAAATCAAGAGGTCTTTCGTTGTGCGGTGGATGTTAACAAACCAGACGGCGGATTTCAGTATATGTTACTTGACTTGCAACCCTCTCTCTTCACGGAGATATCAAGTCTTCCGGATGGCTACCATGAACTTACTCCTGATGCTTCATCAGGTGCAATTGACTATGTTCGAAGTCCAATTGTCAATCAAGCTGAAGGATGCTTAAAAGCAATTTATTCCTTTATTAGTTTGATCTTTAAGCGAGGACGAACAGAAGTATGGATTGAAAACACTGGTGAAACTGCACTGAATATCCTAAATGATCTGGTTTCAGATGCAATCCATATTTATGTGTTTGGAGCTCCTTTTCATAATTCAAATCCGATTGAGGATGGTATGCATGATGTACACATGAATCAAGGCGATCCTCCAGGTCCATTCCAACATTTGGACGGAATCTGGCAGGATGGCTGTGTAATAGTCGAAAAACCAGACGGAACTCTTAGGGGTTATTTTGGTAAGTTTGTTACACAATCATTGAATACTGACAATAATGGATTGCCAATTTAATATTGTGGACCTGTAGCCATTATTTCAATGACTTTAAGCACGTGATCAACGATTCACCATTATTAATCTCGGTCAGAATGAAAAAATTATTGACTCTATTCCTTCTTTGTATTATGGCGGTTTACCTTACTAAATGCGAAAATCCAACTGATGGAGTCAAATGTGATAATACAAGCCCTAATAGAATTGGAGCTGTATGTAACGATGGGACTGCAAATAGGGCTATAAGTTTCGGGAGCAAGTTTCACATCTTGGAGGAGTAGTCTATTGGTTTTGTAATTAAGGGCTCGTTTGATTATCAAATTTGGAGCTTTTTCGTCAAAGGGATTTGTTGAGGTATAAGATTTATTTGACTTCTACTTTTTGTTAATGTAACTTGTACTATATTAATTAGATTATTCTTAATTATGATCAATAGGTTAACCATTTACACAAAAAAGTATGAAAAAACCTTTATTAATGTTGTTAATTCTTTTGCTCTAAATGTGTCTTTAATTATTTTAAAGATTAATGGTGAGTTGAAATTTAAAGGGTTTATTCAAAACTTTAAATGAAAATTTACATCTAAGTACAATTTATTTTAAATCATTATGGATTATACAACTTTAAAAATAGGAGAACGCCCGCGCAAAATTGGGAGGAAAATTAAAGAAATAATAAGCAAAGAAAAGAGTCATATTGTTTACCTGGATGAGAATGATATAATCTGTACATCTAAAGATAGTAAGGTTGTTTTAAGCAAAGAATTTGGACATATTCAAAATCTCATCTCCTCTTGGGAATCAATTTGTAATAGCTTATTTTCCAAGGAGGAAGCTTATGAGATAAAGTGTCTCTTAGCTGAAGGTTATGGTCGTATGTTTGAGAAAAATGATTATAGTGCAGCTAAAAAAATCATTGATCAGACAGCTGTTAGAATAAAGCACCAGGGAGAACAAATACTTCGGCAGGATTATCTAATATCAAGTTTAACAACTACTTGCGTTATTATCTTTATTCTGTTTGTAACAATTCTGTCCAAAAGGGTTATTATCCAATATGTAAATCCTAGATTATACGAGATTTTTATAACTGCACTTTTTGGTGGTGTGGGTGCATTTATATCAACAATGATAAGAGCTAGAAATTACCAAGCAGACATATCAACTAGTAGGCATATCCATAGAATAGATGGATTTTTAAGGATAATCTATGGTTTAATAGCAGGCGTAATGATTGCAATCGGGATTAAAGCAAATATTCTATTCGGTTTTATTAATCACATAGAAGCGAATATGTATGTCTTACCGTTTCTTGGTGCAATAGGTGGTGCAAGTGAAATGTTATTGCCAAACATTATCAAGCAATTTGATACTGAGAAAGTGGTAACGTTAAATAGTAGTGATAAGTAAATTAAATGTTTGAAAGATTAAGTTTGTGAATTTTGTTTTTATGCTCAGAAGGTAACAAAACACCAGGTATTACTATTAAACCTAAATAAGTTCCTACAATCTTATTTTAGAACCAAAGTTGTTGATTGTCATAAAGTATTAGTCTGATAGTAAATTTAATATAAGCATACTGAAATGAAAAAAATTGTCTTCCTGTTAATTATGTTTTCAGTATCTGCGTGTGTAGCAATCCCTAAGGAAACAGTAACCTTATCTCAAACATTGGGAAGTGATTTAAAGGTATTACACGATGCGCACCGAAATATGATAAATATCCATTTCGAAAAAATTAAGAATGAAATTAATTCATTTGTGAATGATGTTTATTCTCCCTTCGTAATCAATTATGTTCTAAAGAGTGACTTAAAGAACTACCAGGAGGGGAATCCATCTCTATTTGGCGCAATAGAAATTGCTGGTAAAAAGGAAGGTAAGGAGGAATCGCAAAACGCTTTAAATGAAATGTCTGACTTTTTAGATGCAGCTCGAAGAAGGATAGAGGCCAAGAGAAATGAGTTAATCTCACCAATAATTACACAACAAAATCAGGTGCTACAAGCTGTTGATCAATCTTATGAACATGCGATTTATGCAAACTCTACAATTACTGGATATCTTGAATCAATCCGGAAAGTTAAAACAGCACAAGAAGAAGCACTTTCAATGATCGGTTTGGGAGGCGCAGATACTCTAATGACTAATAACTTAGTCAAATTATCTGATCAGTTAGATATAGCACTTAAAAAAGGGAAAGAAATTGATATTAAAAGTGATGATGCCTATAATAAATTCGAAAGTATAATTAAAGAAATTAAAAACTTAACCAATAAAAAATAAGACCATGGCAAAAAACAGATATGATGATTTATTCGATGACGCTGATGCAGCTTTTAATGGTCAATACAAAGACGCATTAAATAATCTTTATGGATTGTCAAAGGATGAAATTGATTCTATTGTACCAGGAACTGCTGGTCTTCAAACGTATGCTATATTAATTAAAGTTGTGGAGCAGGCATCAAAACAGAATCTTACTCAAACTCAACTTGTTAAAAACATCAAGGATTTGGGTGATTTAGCTATAAAGATTGCTAAAAAGATTCCGGAATTCGCTGCACTACTTTAAAAACTTGAGAATGATTAAAAAGCAACAAAAATGATTGCGGAGTTCGAAAAGTTAAGCATACTAACCAATTCGATTTACTGGATATTGTTGTTAATATTATTTAAACCAGATAATAGGTGTTCGGTTTGCTCTTCATATGTTGCAATTTGATACGGCAAACGGGGGTTTGCAATAAGCAATATTTATAGACACAGCAAGGCCAAGCCTTCCTGGTTATTTCAAAGGCCTTGCTATAGTCATTCAATAACCCCACTTCAAATGTCGAAAATTGTCTGCTTCTCACAACGAGCTCTCGCCAGATTGATTATATGCGTATGGATTTTGAAAATTTCATTTTGTACTATGAGTATCAATCCAATTGTTTTGCTAATTTCTGGTGATTATTTTATTAAAAGATTCAACCTAATCGTCCTAATATTTGTACCTTTAAGAGTCATGTATATTTAAGTATATTTGCCTGTAGCAAATGAAAATAGATTTTAACATAAGTATATTAAACACATTGTTATATCAGTATCCAGATAAAGCAATGTCTCTTGAAGTAAAGTTTCCAAAAATTTACCAATGGTTAGAGGAGAAAGATAAACCAACATTTAATCAGTTGGCAGATCTCGCCCAACTGTTTGATATTCCATTTGGTTATTTTTTCCTACAAGAAATTCCTTTAAAGCAATACCAAATTCCTCATTTCAGGACTAATAATCAAAAACAATTTCGACCTTCTAAAGAATTGATGGATACAGTCGAAACACTTCAAGAAAGACAACAATGGGCTAGAGATCTTTTAATTGATTTAAGAGGTGAAAAATTACCCTTTACTAATAGTATAACAACAAAAATTCCAATTGAAACAGCCGTTAATGAAATAAATTCATTATTAAGATTATCCGGCCATTGGGCTAAGAGCATTCCGAGATGGTCTGATGCTTTAAACCTGTTGATTAATAGAACTGAACTATCAGGAATATTTGTTGTACTAAATGGAGTTGTTGATAATAATACAAAACGCAAGTTAGATACGAATGAATTCAGAGGATTCGTTTTATATGACGATTTTGCACCATTTGTATTTTTAAATAATAATGATGCCCTATCTGGTAAAATTTTTACTCTCATTCATGAGATTGCGCATGTTTTAGTTGGTAAAAGTGCATCTTTTGACCTAAGGCAACTTCAGCCAGCATCTGATGACACAGAAGAATATTGTGATAGGGTAGCAGCAGAATTCTTGGTTCCAAGAAATCTTTTAGAAAAACATATTAAAAAATATGGAATTGATTATCTGTCATTGGCAAGAGTATTTAAAGTAAGTCAAATCGTAATTGCGAGAAGACTCTTAGATTTGAGCCGCATTACCCGGCATGAGTTTTTTACATTCTATGAAGATTATATAAATAAGGAAAAAAAGGTAGATCTTAGCTCGGGAGGTAATTTCTATAATACAGCCCCTTATAGAATAAGTAAGAAATTCTTTAGTTTGATTTACAATTCAGTAAAACAAAATAAAATTCTATATACAGATGCATTCAGACTTACAGGTCTTAAACCGAAAACATTTGATGAATACATAAAAAGGAATCTTGCGTGAATTCAATACCATTAAAATATGTTTTAGATTCTAATGTTTTTATGGAGGCATCAAGACGGTATTATCCTTTCGATTTTGCTAAACCTTTCTGGAACGGATTGTTGTCTTTTTCAAAAGAGGGACTATTGTGCAGTATCGATAAAGTTCTTTACGAAATAAAAGAAGGGAATGATGAATTAAAAAATTGGGCTGAGACCGAATATGTAAATTACTTTCAATCAACCAAAGTGGAAAATGTTTTTAAAGCTTATTCTTCATTAGTACCCTGGGCACAGACTCAATCACAATATGTTCAAATAGCGAAAGATATTTTTATGGAAAAAGACAATGCTGATACTTGGATATTAGCATTTGCGTTAGCAACTGATTTAACTGTTGTTACTCATGAAGTCTTTGATCCGAATATTAAAAAGAGAATTCCAATTCCAAATGTCTGTTTAGCGTTTGACATTGATTATTGTGATACTTTTGAAATGTTACGTCGCTTACAATTTTCATTTTAGTTCTTAATAATTTATCTCAAATTATATTAGAATTCAAATATCAATTTCTTACAATTCATTATAAACCTGTTTATAAGCAAGTTTTTACAGCATCTTGAAAGTTTGTCCTTTGGGCTTTTTAGATTTTGGAGTTACTTTTTTCATTGAATTATTTGTTTGTGGAATTAATGTTTCCCGTAGTTTATAAAAGTACCTAAAATGCTCGCATAGTTATCATATCGATTGTTTTAGATTATGTCTTAATGACTTTAATCTCCAAAACAAAATTTACAATTTATACTAAAGTTAAACAAAAAACTTAATATCAACGTGTTAGGGTGGATAAGGCATTTAAAGACATTTCCTATTACAATAAAAGGAAGCCAATTATACTTTCTATAATTATTATTGGTAATTAAGGAGATAAATATATTTCAACTACATCCTTTCATTAGCATCATAATAAAGCCTATTATACCACAAAAAGCTGCAATTAAATTAATTGTTTGTCCAAACGTAGAACCACTTGATCTAGTAATATTGTTAGAGCCTTTTGATTTTGGATTTTCATCACTGTATTTCCAGTCAATTTCGCCACCAATCCAATATACTGTACAAAAAATCAGAGCAATTATAAAACCTATTAAATTTAATTTTGAATAGTTAGTTCCTAGAGTATAGAAGCCAAAAAAAAGAAGAATTAACATCAATACCCTAACGAAATTTATTCTACCTCTTGTCATATCCTAATGTCTATTACTTGTTATTAAGTACAACTCGCTATTTAGCTTTTTTTTTATGCGATCTGGTTTGAGCTAAATCTGATGCTGCAACAGATTTTACTTCTTTGGGGGTTTTGGGATTACTTAAAAGCTTTGCTGCCTTTGATGCTACTTTTGGGGAAGTCTGTTTTTGATTTTTCTTTGCCATGATATTAAGTATTTGATTAATTTGATGCTTAGACATAAAATTACTAGTTAAATAAACAAAAGTCAATAGCTTATGAAAATTTAGGATTGGTGGATGGATTCTTATTTATGTTAATTACTGTCAGAATGCTTTAAAGATACTTCAGAGGTAACAAAACCTCGGAGATTACGATTAAGCATATAATAGGAATTTAAATTTGTAAATTACTATTATACAAATTTTGATGATTGAATAATTATAATAATAGATTTATTACTATAGTACTTTTCTCGTAGCTTTGTTTAAGTCAATGTTTTAATCTCCGTAATTTCATAATAAACATGGGCTCTGAAACTAAATATGCGAAATCAAAACAACAGATTGCAAATGAATATGGAATTTGTACAAAAACTTTAAATAAATGGCTTAAAGAAGAAAAAATCTTTTTCAAAAGAGGCCTTATTAATCCTAAAAGACAAGAAATTATTTATAAAAAGCTTGGCATTCCTAAAAATTCTCATTAATTCCAAAAAATTCTCATTTAGGGACATTTATTCCCCTATATTCATTTAGTATATTTCTAGTATTTCGGAACTTTCATTTCAATCTTTATTTCATTAGTTAAATGAAGAAATTGTTTACAATGTCGTATAATGAATTATACAGTTCCATAATTTTTTTTTTTCAAATTATAAAACAAAACCATTTTTACAGAAGAAGCTTAAAATCTGTTAAAGAATAGATTTAATAATAAAATCAAAAGCCATGTCAGAAAATGAGAACAATACAAATTTTACTACGATTAGTAAAAATGAATTATCAAAATGGTCATTTCGTGACTTAATCGGAATTGGCATGATTTCTCTTTCAGTTGGACTATTAATTGCAATTTCTATTATTAGTTTCAGAATTGTTAGTAAATTAGATAGTAACGCTGAAAAGTTTAAAGACATTCAGGAATTATTTGGAATACTTCTTCCGTTAATAGGAACCTGGGTAGGTACCGTATTAGCTTATTATTTCTCAAAAGATAATTTTGTAGCTGCTAATCAAAGTGTTCGTGATTTAGTCAAACATATCACATCAACTGAAGAAAAGCTTCAGGAATTAATGGTGTCAGATGTAATGCGTAAACCCGAAAACTTCCCTTATTTTCTAGTAGATGATTTTGAAGCATTTGAACAATGTAAAATTCAAGAGTTAATTAACTACATGATTGATCATAAGGCTGATCGATTACCAATTCTTAAGAAAGGTACTTTGAGCTTTGTTTTTCTTTTATACCAAACCACTCTTGAAAAGTTTCAGATTGATTATGTAAAATTAAAGATTCACCTGAAAGACAATATTACTACCACTAAATTAGATGATTTGACTATTAAAGATATGTTTGATAGTGATTTTCAATTAATGAAGGATATCCAGAGATTAATAAAAGATAAGAAATTTCTCCCAGTTACTGCTACATTAGAAGAGGTAAGACAGCTGATGTTGGATAATGATATTTGTCAAGATACATTTATTACTAAAACAGGTAATAAAGATGAAAAAGTCGAAGGTTGGATAACGAATAACCTAATTATTGAAAAGACAGAATTATTTAATAAAGCTGGTAAATAATTTTGAAATAATTATAACAACATAAATTAGGTGGCAATAATTCATTCAGCGAAAAAATTAGCTAATTCTAGAGCTAACGATGAGTAAGAATATAAGATCAAATAATATTGTGAGTCGAAGAGATCTAACAAATTGACCATAAACGGATTTCTGTTCAATCAAAATAAGATCAAATTCTATTCCAAAATTGTATTATTAACCATTTAATAATATTAGTATGAAAAGGGTAATTCAACAAAATAGAATAACACTTTTCTTGATAATTGCAGGATTAAGTAGTTGCGTCAGTTTACAAAAAGTTAACGATTTTTCATCAACGTCTTCAAAAGGGATTAAAGAATTTGAAGAAATTAACTACAGTTTCAAACAGCATTGTATTTACGAGTGTCAATTTGATTCCATACGAAAATTTGTGATTAATAGAGAAACGGGATGTCATTGTGACAACTTTGCAAAAGCCGATAATGTAACTCTACTTATCTACAATGCTATAAAAGGTTATTTTGATGGGCTGACAAATCTATCCAATAAAGATTTGACTAACTACAATTTTGATGCTCTAAAAAAATCTCTAACTGAAGGTACTTTTGGAAATATTAAGATTGATAAGAACCACGTTGACGCTTATTCAGCACTTTCAAAGATCCTTTTAAAAGCGTCGACTGACATTTATCGTAAGAAGAAACTTATAGAATATATTGAAGATGCTAATGCACCTATTCAAATCTTACTATCAGAATTTCAGTTTATTATTCAAAATAACCTTCGTGGAGAATTGGATTTTAAAAGGGAGAAGTTATACACCTACTATAAAAACATGATTAATAACAATACATTAACAGACTATGAAAAAGGGATGGCAACTACTGACTATTATCAACAGCTATTAGAGGTTACTACAAAGCAAAACCAGATTGATGCTTTTGCTAAGAGTTTAAAGAGCATGGCTGAAGGACATCAAAAATTATATGAGAACAGAAATAAAATGCAAGCAAAAGAGGTAAAAGAATTACTGACTGGATATGCAAGTGATATACAAGATATAATATCAGAATTTAACAAACTTAAAAAATAAAACAATGGCAACATTGACTGCAAAACAAGCAAACGATTTAGGTAAAGATTTTCTTGCATTAGCTCAAGCTATTGGAGATTTTCGTTACGACAACTGGAACACTTTATCTAAAGAAGATAACCAAAGATTAAGCGATTTTCAATGGTCCATTTTAAACTATGGAGAAGATATTCTAGCACTCTCGGTAATATTAGTTATGGATGATGTCGAAGCATCTTTAACAAAAATTAATACTATCAGTTCAAAAATAAAAGGAACAATCCAAGTATTGAAGAATATTCAAAAGGGAATAGATGTTGCGGCTGCAATTGTGACCCTGGGTGCTGCGATAATTAGTAAAAGCCCTAAAGTAATTGCTGATTCGATTGATGGTCTGGTTAAAAGTTGGGACTCATAATAATTAACAATTACTACAAATAATCAAATGGGGGATATGTAGTGGGAGTTCGGGTTGCTCTTTTTATGTTGCATGTTGAAATTTATTCATTAAAGATATACAACATAAACCGCAATCATCACCATTGATTAATGTTTGACTTTAGTATGAATTGGAGTTTATGATAGATAGGATTAAAAATGAAATGTATAGTAATAGATTTTAATACAATAAAAGACTTAAAAAATAGCTAATACCTAAAACCATGAGAGTCAAAAAAACAAAAACAAATCTTGAACTCTATGCAGTATCAGGAACAAACACAATTGTGCTTTCCATTGATATGAAGCAGAAACCAACTGATTTGCTTGGGTTTGCTTTTGAACGGGTAGAAACAGAATCTAAAAAAAGAATATGGCTTGAAGGACAGAAGTTTTTTAAATCTGTAATAAATATAGGAAATAGAGATTTAGAGAAAGTGAAAGGACAAAAATATCCTACGCATCTTCATCCCATTCAATCTTTTTTATGGAAAGATTTTACAGTGGAACCAGGTATTGAATACACTTATATTGTTACCTGTATGACAGGTTCACCAAAAAATCCTGAAATTGGCTTAAGTCAAGAGATAACCATCTCAACAGAAGAACATATTAAAGGAGACCAGGGTATTTATTTTAACAGGGGCGTTTCGGGGAGTCAATCCTACACAGAAAGATTTGGATTTGATAAACCATTCGATAAAGATGAAAATGTAGTAAATCAAAAGGCTGTTGATTGGCTTTCAAGAGGCTTATATGAAGGTATGCTTGCCTTTATAACCTCTGCAGAAGAGAGTCAGAAAATAAGAGGAGCATGTTATGAATTTCATTATCCGGGAGTCTTGTATGCACTTAAAGATGCTATGAAAAGAGGAGTGGATGTAAGTGTGGTTTATGATGCCAAAAACTATGGTGACGATAATGCTAAAGCATTGAATGCGACCGGAACAAGTGATCTTGTGAAGCAGGTCAGAGATAATGAAGTTTCGCAAGCGCATAATAAGTTTTTTGTAATAGTTGATAAAAATGATGAAGCAGTCAACGTTTGGACAGGATCAACTAATATTTCAGCAAAAGGAATATTCGGACATTGTAATACCGGACATATAATCAGTGATAAAAGAATAGCTGCAAAATATTATGAGTATTGGAAACTGGTTAATGAAAACTTAGCGAGAAAAGAATATCAAATTGCTGTGGAAGGTATGAAAGAGGGGTTGGATGTAAACGCTGAAGAAATACCTAAAGGGATTTCGGTGTTTTTCAGCCCGCGAAAAACAAACAATATGTTACAAACATATGCCAACCTCATAGAAGGAGCTAATGAAATGGTTTGCTGCATTTATCCTTTTAATATTGATAAAAGATTTCAGGCCGTTTTTAAAGAAGACAAGAACTACATACGTTATATCTTATTAGATAAACATTCAGAGTCCAATACATTTCAAACCAATGATAAAGATGTTGAAGTTGTAGCTGGAGCATATATACATTCACCAATTGACAATTGGGTGGGAGAAACAGATGCCGGGAAACTCATTAAAACCGGAATTGATTTTTTGCATAATAAAATTATTTTAATTGACCCTTTGGGTGAAGTACCAACTGTAATTAGTGGTTCAGCAAATTTCAGTGAGAATTCAACATCAAAAAACGATGAGAACACTTTGGTAATTAAAGGCAATGATTGGGTTGCAGATATTTATTTTACTGAATATGTGCGGTTATTCGATCATTTCTCCTTCCGGGAATGGTTAAATGGACATACAACTGAATTCAACCCATATCTGGATGAGACCGGCAAATGGATAAACGATTATTTTGATGATCCCAATCATTTAAATGTAAAACGAAAGTTAATATTTAAAAACATGTTTAGGGCAAAGGAAGGTAAATAAAACGCCACTTTTAAAGCAACAGGTGACAAAAAATGGCCTACCCCCTCTAAAGTCAGATTCAACTAAAGAAGCTCTATTTACATATCTTAATAAAATGGGCTACTAAAGAACTAATTTTTATGTGCTTATGATAGAACTTCAAAATTAAAAAAGTTGATTGCTAAAATAAAATACCCACAAATACGAATTGTGGGTAATTCCTCACATCCCTGAACCGGGATTAATTTCTTAAGATAACCAAAATTGTTTAAATTTGAGATACAGCTCTTTGAAGAAACCGTGCACTAATTGAATCGTGAAAACCTGGCGTAATTCTGGTTGAAATGTTTATAGCTTCTATAATGTTTGAAGCAAATGATAATTTCAGGGGTGATCCCTTTATGGGAATCCCGTTCGGGATATTCTTTAAAGATATAGAAACATTTCCAAAGAGCACTTTTAATGAGATAATTACGTCGACTTATTGGATAAATGATTGCTACTTGAAAATTTCTTGTAATAGTAATTTTATTTTATCAACCTTGAATCAATAATATACATAAACCTGCTAATCTGATCATTTCAAATTCAACGAATTTACGTTAGTCAGGATTAAAGGTTCCAAGTTCAATATGCATCTGAAGTATTAAAAACAGAATATATGAAGCTAAAAACATTAATCATTTTATTCCTACTAACTCTCACATCACAAGCATGGGCTTGGCGAATTGAAGGTGAAATGTTATACCTTGAAAAAGGTGATAATATTTGGCAAGTAGCATATAGTCTCACTGGAGATGGAGGAAATTGGAGAGAGTTGTGGGCTACAAGAATTGATACTACAGTAACAAATCCCTTTCATGCATATCCCAACATGAAATTTAAACTAAAAAGTGGACTTTTTATGTGGAGTATTAATAACAAAATAAACTCCATTCAATTTGATTCCACTTCTGTATTTGCAAATAGTCAACTATTAAATAGCAAAGTAAATTCACCTATGCCTTCGGAATCTAAGGATAATAAAATTCTTGGATTGGATTATAGCTTTGGACTCATAATTATACCAGTTATAGTTACTCTTTTGGTCTTTCTTCTTGGACAGTTCATCAACTGGCTTAAAGGGAAATATGAAAGAATAACTGAACTTAAATCAATTAAAGCAACTATTGAATATTGGATATTATTCGTAGAGCCAAGCGTAACAAGTCAAATTAATGGGTGCAAGAAATTCATTGAAGACTTAAAACAATCAACAAATATTCAGACTGAACGATTTCAATTTTCTTCAATGTTAGTAGATAAACTTCAACAGATTGAATTGAAAGAATTAATTGAAACAATCATGCTCAATTTAAAGGGCAATGAGGAAACAAAAGCCAAAATGATTTTCAATATTATCAGTCAAGTTGAATTTCTTGTAAAAATAGAATCTCATATACAAGATAATTATGAGAAATTTCATTCATATACACAGGAATTAATGGAAAACTGGAATGCCACTTTCACACAATTTAACTCAATTATGAATGAGACCTCAAGAGCCATAAATGAAGCTGAGCCAAACTGCGAATTTGTCCAATCGAAAAACAAAATATGCAATGATTTTCTTTCGACTAAGGAATTAAAACCTCTAAATATGATATTTGACGAATTAATTTCACCTCTTGAATTAGAAGTGGATAAATATTTAAAATCCTCCCCTAATAAATACTTAGCTGTAAATCTTGGATATAGTATTGAAGTTTTAAAGATTATAAAACTTAAATGGGAGACCCATAAAAATGGGCACATTCAAGTAACAGAAGGTTTTGCAAAGAAAATTGATGATGTGTACAAAGTACTAAAAACTGTTGCGACTGACTTGAATACTTCAAGATTTAAACCTATTTATTTAATAAAATAACTACCCACAACGCGGTAATTTGAAGCTAGATTCTTACAATTGAACAAAGAACATTAACAAAGAATATCAGTAAACAAACTTTATATTGTAACTTACAGATATTTAGAGATTCATCCGTTTGAATAATTAGTTAATACCTTTAATTATGATATATAAATATGCAAAGATCAACAGAGATGGAGTAGATTTTACTTTAATAGAATCCTATTCATCTGATGAAGATGGGATTGTTCTTAACAAACTCATAGAGAAGTACGATCCTATTAATAAGAATGTCATCATCGTACGAAAAAAAACGGATGGATTAAATAGTTTTTCAGCTGTAGATTTTATGAAATTTAATCATTTCTCGAGTTCAGAAAGTTTTGATAACCTTCAATGGATCGAATCCTTTGTTGTATAAACTTAATTCATGCTCTTTTAACGTTAAGAAATTCACCCCTAATCGTTAACCAGCCTTTTTAGCGTTATGACTATTGTTCTCATAAGTTTTCCAGTCGGGCTTGTAATCTTCATCAGCCTGATTTCCGAAAACGTCCCAGCCTTTCCGTTTACCTCGAGCGAATAATTCAAGATAGGGGCCAGGACTGCAATTTTGTATTAGTTCATATTGTTCATCAGGTTTTCTTGAATGCTCCTGTTTTTGGGTACGAATTATATTTACTTGAGTTCGACCTGGCTGTAATGTTCTCATATGACCTCTGGTTCCAAAAAGTATAATTTCTGTTGTGTTGCGGAAGTAAAATCCAACTCCACGGCCATCTGGACCACCATCTTTACGAACTTTGTGCCATATAAGGTTTGACTTATACTTGAATCCCCAAGCTTCCATTACTTCAAGACCTTCGTTCAAAAGAGCATTTGGAACCCATAAATATAAATGAGCGTTTTTGTTTGCTACAAGATGTACAGGAATTTCCTTTATTTCATCCAATAGTAATGTAGGGTATCTATTCAGCCTTTTATGCTCAGGAGCCATTTTACCAGTTCTATTTTGGAATCTCCAAGGGGGATCTGCAAGTATGGTACTGTACGTTTTATTGTTAATTTCACGTACAAAATCCTTTGCGACAGTACCCTTGTATTCAATAATGTTAATTGTCTTTATCATATAGTTTTTTTGTTATACCAAATACTAATATAGGACAACCAGCCCCGCCACCGCCTTCAATTTTTGGAATGAGCTTTCCCCAGTGAGTAGTTGATGAACCATAAGAATCGCCTCTTTTCAATTCATCAAAGATATCCTGAAGTTCATCTGCTCTTGTTATTATAACTCCAATACTGATTGCTCTTAGATCAAAAAGTAATCTGAAATTATTCAAATCCCTGTCAAAAAACGGATCCTTATTATTCCACTCTATTTCAAGTGCAACCTTATTCTTATAGCAATCGACCTTGTGAGTTGGTGAATCTATTGATGTTTCATCAACTGTAAATTTTGTTTTAAATTCCTTTTCAATCCAGCCCTTTTTATATAAGAATGAATCAATATCTGATGAAACTAATGACTTCCTACCGCCTGGCGTACTAATCATACTTTTTTTAAGTTTAAAACCTAAAAGTAAGTCCATAATATCCTTCCATTCGTTTGGAAAATCTGATTTAAGAATTGCACAGGCGTGCTTCCATTCTTTTACCAGATAATTATTAATAATATAAGGGTCAAGAAGTTCGGTGCCCATAATGTTTTCTTGTAAAGTTATTTAAAAATGATCTATTTAATTTGTACAAGTTAGCACAATTTGGAAATACTTATTAACAGTATTGACAATACCTTTTTCAGGGCATTCCCCGGGTGATGGCGTTCTCTTCGCTCACTTAATTACTTTAATCCGGAGTCGCTATGTTCCGGGCTCGCTTCGCCTGCGGAAGCCTCTTAGCCATTCTGTCTATTCGTGTTCTAAACCCTTCACAGCGCTAATGCAACGAGATGTGTGGCACAATGGTACACACACATCTCATAATACAGAAGTGGTGTTCGCCCTGGGCTCACTCTATAAACAAGTTTTTTACAAAGTTAGCCATAAGTCCTAAAACGATGGGCATCAACGCAAACGCCCACCCCACGCAAAAGACTACGGCATAAAGCCGCTACGCTATTTATTCCGTTTCCTTTTGCACTTATTTAGTCCTTTTGGCTGTCGCTGCGCAGTAAAAACTTTGTTTAACTTAAATCTATCGCATTATGAAAAACACACAATCCACCCAGCAAACAGTTGATTTTCTTCATGTAGCAGAAGTTTCCCTTACCTACGTGACTAAAGTTAAACCTTCCGAACGCCTAACGGTTAAATGTTCCAGGGATGCACAAGAAATTTTCTTCGACTCCTGGGACAAATCCACAATTGAACATAAGGAAACCGTTAAGATGCTTCTACTTAACAGGGCAAACAAAGTTCTGGGAATTACCACGCTTTCTGAAGGAGGACTATCCGGTACTTTAATGGATGTTCGTATGATTTACCAATATGCTATAAAAGGCAACGCATCCGGAATAATAATCGCTCATAACCACCCTTCCGGAGTTAGCAACCCAAGCGAAAGCGATCTAAAAATAACCCAGAAAATAAAAGAGGCAGGAAATCTTCTTGATATTCAGTTACTCGATCACATAATTCTTACCCCGGAAAAAGAAATTTTCAGAAGTTTTGCGGATGAAGGTCAAATATAAAATAAGTACCCTTCAGGGTATTTTTTTCTGTTTACAGGGGAATAAAAACATCCTTTGCCTTTTACACTCTCTGCAGAGGTTTTGGACTTCATTGAATCTATGTACCATTTGATCGTGGTTTACAAAGATCATTTTTGCTAGGGAGCAAAAATGTTCAATCAATCATTCCGGCTTGGGTTTACGCCGGAATGATAGTGACTAACACAACTTTTGTATTGGGAAAATTCTTAATCAATATTTTCCCCCTTAAAAACTTCTTGAATTTGCCTCAATCAATTGTTAAAAAGAGATTTATTGTAAAAAGTTTGCAACTAAAAAAAGATTAACTTCGTTTTTATAAGAACAGAATTAAATCAACATAAATAAACGCGATTGGATGAAAAGCACGAACAAGTTAATAGTCGCCTGTTTATTAGAATGTTTACATCTTGTTCGAGTTTCGTCTAAGTAAGAAATAAACGCCACTATGGCGTTTATGCAATCTTTATAGGGCATTTAAAAACGAAAGATAAACAATGAATATTTTAGTTGAATATAAAGACACTTCGGGGATAATTTCGAATCGGACTTATAATTTGACAAGATTAGCTTTTGCAAAACATTTAGCAATTGCTGGACAAGGTTATGCTCCTCGACCACAAAAACTCATGCGAACACTTGGCATGTTTATTCATTACAGCAACTATCTTCAACGACAAGCTTTTTCTAATAATCATTTTTCAAGACCACCTAGAATTTTATCAGACCCGACAGAACAAGGACAATTTTCTACTTTGACAGGTAAGGCGATAGCCGACTTTTTATCGAAGAAAATTGATGGTAGTTTATATACAACAAATTATGAATCAGTTGCTTCAAGACCATTGCGAGGACAAAGACCAGACCTAGTTGCTTTTACACAAAACACGCAATTTACGTTAGAAGCAAAGGGTCGCCATCAAACAAATCCTGGCAATATGGCAAATCATAAAGCTCAAGCAGATTCTGGAAATTATCCGAGAAAATTTTCAGTCGCTTGTGTTTCATATAATTTGTTCGGACAAGTTACTTGTAAGTATCACGACCCTTTTAATGATAATATTCCTTTCGACAACGAGACATTTCAAAGGGTAACAAGAAAATACTACGCAGGATTAGCAGATTTTCTTGAACAAAAATATTTTAAGTATCAGGAGTTTGACTATCATGGCGAGAAATTTTATGAAATTGAATTATCATATCAAAACTTTGAAAAACTATTTCCTGACGAATTTCCATTTAGGCATTTCTGGCACTTTGAAATTCTTGATTATTACAGACCAAGATTAATTCTTCCAAAGAGCATTAAAGAGTATGCGGAGACTGGCTTAACAAATGAAACGAAACCTTTTATTTTTGAAACAAAAGAACTGGACAACAACATATACATAGACAATGACAGAGTCGGATTACGAATTAGATGATAGAAAAAATGACACCTAAAAGACGTGATAGTTTAACATAAATAAATGCAACCAATGGACGATTTTAATAAACAGCTAAAAAGAAATCTTAGAAACAATATTTCTGAATTTAATACAAACCCAAAATATTCTAGCATTCGAGATTTGTATAAAACCAACTTTGACAGTATTGTAACTTTTATTAATAAGATTGGGCATAAATTAGCAATAGAGGACATTGCCCAGCTTGATAATAATCTGACTCAACAAGTAATGGATAACCATTTATTGCTTAAAGAAATCAATAAAGCTATTTCGTCAGGTGAACTAAAATTAAGTGACATTAAATAAAACCGCCCTATAATGCAAAAGCCGGCCTTATTGACCATATTTCGTCGGGAAGGGTACTATTTACATACATAGCTAAACAACAAATACTTAACTCAGACTATAGATGTTCAATATTATCCGGATAACTATGGTCAGGCCCACAGGTTTTTCCAATTATTGATTGAAAATGTAACTAATGTATTATATCGAACAAAATTACTTGTAACTCATTTGTGAGAAGTATAGTATGATTGAACGGAATGAATATAAATCAGTATAATGGGAACAGTGAGAATAGAATCAAAAGATCTTGACAAATATGAACAAGCTGAGCTAGAAAGAATTAAATTCGTAAACGAAATTCTTTCCTCTACCGCGAGGAAAAAGGTAGTTGTGGCGGGACCAGGCACGGGGGAAACCTTTTTGTTTAAGAAAGTCCTTAGTGGCAAAACAAAAACTCTGACACTTTCTTTTGTCAATTCACTTGTTGACGACTTATCTCTTGAACTCTATGGCATATCAGAAGTTAGAACCTTACATAGTTTCGGCAGAAGCGAACTTTCAAAACTTCTGAGAAATGATGTAAATATTTATTCCAAGTTATCTACAATTATTCGTGAGGACTTTAAAATTTTAGTTGGTGGCGATACTGACTTTGATATTCTTTTCCATGAAAGACTTGATGATGATGCGAACTTAAAATTTTACGAAACGAGAAGACAATATTATGACTATTACGGATTCACTGATGTAATTCATGCAACAGTAAAAGCTTTTGAAGCCGACAAGAATAAAGTTCCGACTTACGAACAAGTACTTATTGACGAGTTTCAAGACTTCAACAAACTTGAAGTTTCAATGATTGATTTGTTTGCTGAAAAAAGTCCTATACTTCTTACTGGTGATGATGATCAAGCTCTCTATGAGTTTTTGAAAAATGCAAGTGCAGATCACATTCGTTTTAGACACGGAGAAAAGATGCCGGATTATGCAGCTTTTAGTTTGCCTTTTTGTTCTAGATGTCCGGAAGTCGTGGTTGAAGCAACTAATGACCTTATCAATAATGCAAAGCAAAATGGGTTCCTCAAAGAGAGAATTAAGAAACCCTATATTTATTTTCCAAATATAGACAAGGACAAAATAGGCAATCAGTTTCCTTCCATAGGGTTTTCAAATAAGTTTGCAACACAAGTCCCATGGTTCATTGAAAAGTGCATCGGAGAAACCGCCAATGCACTCAAGAATAAATTTGATGTTCTCATTATAACATCAAACAATAATCAAGTTAGAGCAATTGCGAAAGAACTTATTAAAAGAGGATTTAGAAATCTAGACTATCCCGAAAAGCGAAAAGATAGGGAAGTAAATTTTCTTGACGCTTTTGACATTCTTATTGAAAAGAAAGAGGATAATCTTGGTTGGAGAATTATTGCTTCGCTTCTTTTTTCACCAAAAGATTTCAGTGCGTTGATTAAAGAGTCATCAGAAGATTTATCAAAAAAACTTTTTGAAATTCTGCCTTCTGAGTTTACAAAAGGAGTACTTGAAACTGCAAAAGCAGTGAAATATATTTTGAATGAGAAATCTGTAAGCCCGGATTTACTTGCTTCAACTTTTGAACACTTTGGAATTAGTCCCGATAAGATTTCTTCTGATTATTTGTGCGAGAAGTTTCATGCATTGAATTCCCCAAGTGGAAATCCGGGTTTGAGAAACATTCCAATTAAAGTAACTACTATTCAAAGTTCTAAGGGACTTTCTGCTGATGTTGTATTCATAGCTAATTTTGACGATCGGTATTTTCTTAGAGACGGGAGTACTATTACTGACCAAGACATTTGCAATTTTCTAGTAGCATTGACAAGAACAAAAAAGAAAGCGTTTTTAATTTCAACAGTTGACAAAAAAAACCCTTCGCTACTTAGATTGATTTCCGAGAAGAGAATTCAGTTCATTTAGTAATTACGTAATAAGCTAGTTGAAAATGATATAAATCAAGGTTATTGCTAATATGATAAGTTAAAAATATAGATGAAAAATGTCAAAAGTTGCTGGATATTTTGTTGTTCTTGATTCTGAAAGATCTTTTTCCTTTGAATGTCGTAATGATAATAGGTTTGCGGAGCCTGTTCCAGAATTTTTACATTCAAGAAATGTTCCTTTAATATGCTTTATTATCGAGGAACATGGTAAAATTACACATATAGGAATTGGGAAAAGAGGCTTTCATGCTGGAACTGATCTTAGGAGACTCAATATTCAAGAAATCTTTCATTTAAGAAATCCCATTTCTGCGAAAAAAGTTGCTAATGCAACATCATCATCGAGTAGAAGTTATCTAATTAATAAAGTCAAAAACGGAGGCCTAATAGCAGCAAAAAGTTTTGAAGAATTTCTTGTTGTTTTTTTGAAAATAGCTCCTGAGGCTGCACCTATGTTAAATAAATATTCCAAAGAAAGAATAGCCAGAATAGAACAACTTCCTGACTCAACAAGAAAATCGTTAGCTGGACAAAAGGAAGCGGTATTAACAGCATTGAACATTGCAGGTATTGATAAAGAAAATGCTCTTGGATGGGATTACGAAGAAGGCGAAAAGCCTATTTCTTATCTTGATGGTATACAGCAAGTCAAGTTACGGGAAGATTCTATGATTTTTAATGATCTTGTTAATATTCCTGGATTTGATTTAATAAGAACTACTAAATATTCCTCATCAGTTTTTGAAAATGACAAAACTAGACTTATTGTCTTATTGGCAAATCGATTACCTCTTGAAGAATTACTAGGCACAGATTTGATTTATTTTAATGAGGATTTTAAGTGCTTTATAATGGTTCAATATAAAGTTATGGAAAAAGAAAATGAGAATTACGTGTATAGGGTTCCAAATGATCAACTTACCGAAGAAATTGCACGCATGGATTCAATCGTAACTTCATTATCCAACATTGAAAGCAAAAATAATATTGATGATTTTAGGATCAGTCAGGAACCTTTTTTTATCAAAATATGTCCAAGAATTGAATTTGATCCTGACAATGTAGGTCTAAGTTCCGGTATGTATATTCCTCTTAACTATTTGAAATTATTACAAATAGATGAGTCAATTAATGGTGCTCGCGGAGGTAATGCAATCTCCTATCACAACATTAGTAGGTACTTTGATAATACTGGCTTTAAAACAATAATTGAGGGAGGGTGGATTGGAACAAATCATAACCAATCAATGATTTTAGAAAATATAATTAGAAATATATTAGAGAATGGCAGAGCCGCAGTTCTTGCGGTTAAGAAGAAAATTTCAAGAAAAGTACAATTTGAGCAAGAAGACACAGAGATCGGAGACTTTATTATGGAAGATTTACCTTTTTGAATCTTTAGGAAGTATTGAATTGATTAATAAAACTATTATAGCATACTAAAATATAGATGAGGGGGGTAACCTTTTATGGATCTAGGGTTGCTAACTTATATCCATTAAATATAGGAAAAGCATCCTAAGATTCGAGGCATGATTTTCCTAATTCTATACTAGCTTCAAAAGCCAGAGCAGTTCGACTATCAAACGCGGTGCTTTTTTGCCAAACAGGGACTACTATATGACAACGATTCTGTAACTTTAAGATTTTAACCCTGACAGATAAATGGAGATCAATATATTAAACCTAAGAAACTCAATTAATAAAGCTTACCTGAAAGTCAAACCAAACCGGACCCAAATTGAGACTTTCAAGAAGAACATTACCAACCTCTTTGACCAGATTAAAGGATCGGAATCCGAAGAGTTTCATAAAAATATTATTTCTGAATGCCTTAAGAACACATACTATTCACCTAATAATTATATTAATACAAGGGGTAGATCTGACCTGGTTATCCATAATGGAAAAGATTCAAAATTTTTGAATGGTTTATTTTCAACTTCCCAGTCTCTTTGTCTTTTGAAACATGATAATTTGATATAACACTAGTTTTAAATTATAATTTAACTAAAAATCAAAACTATACAATGTTTAAATCAAAGTCAATTTTTCTGAAACCTTTTGAAAAGGAGTCCCATATTTATATCCCTAGTAATAATGTTGTTGATTAGTATGATTGATGTATGGAATAGGATGTGATGGTGGAAGTATAAAAATGGGTATGATATATTGTTGGCTTTTATTCATATTTTTATTAATTTTAAATAGCTTGTTATGATTAGATTTTAATCAATTATGTAAATATTTACGGATGTATATAATACTCATAGTTTGTTGTGTGCAAAAAGAGATCTCCCAAATGATGAGATTAATTTGAAAGTACTGAATATTGCTAAAATCTGGTATGTCGCAATAAAGGAGTTGGCTGTTGATTAAAAAGACCATGATTCAGTGAAATGAGTTTACAATATATATAGAAAAGCAATAGATACATAGAATGGGATTTGAAGCCACGATAGGATTAAAGGACGCTTTAGGCAAGCTTAGGATGGATGATGCTAATTCTTCTGGATTAAGATGGATTTCCAAAAAAGAGGAAGAAAAAGATCCCTATATCTATCTGGCATTGGAGCAGGCTTCCCTATTTGGAACTACAGCTGTCTATTTTCGTTTATTTAGTGATGGGCGTCCACCCCGGCCACAGATTTTCATATATGATTTTAATGAATTAAGTATTAAGGAAAACAAAGCAGCTGATATACATCATCATTTATGGAATGCTGGACTTGTTCCTTATTGCTTTATTTATACGAACTCAAAAATTCTTGTTTACAATTGCGGCAGGAAACCAGAAGTTGATTCATCATCAAGTACTTTTATAACTTCCCCACATGACACTATTGATCTATTAAGCGAAATTCAGGATAAACTTTTATCCTATTCCGCCTATCAATTTGATTCCGGTCTATTCTGGGATTCAGATTTGGGGAAAGATTTTAAATATGATCAGAGTGCATACGAACAACTTTTAACTCAGCTTAAAAATGTTAAGAATAATATAATTTCTCGTGTAGGGAAGGAGCGTTCCAGATTGGTCAAGCGGGTTTTGATGATGTTAATTCTTATAAAATACCTTGAGGAAAGAAAGGATGAACAGGGGCAGGGTGCATTAAATCCGGAGGAGTTTTATACTGAGTTTAATAAGGAGGATCCTTCGCTTACAGGAGTATTGAATAATTCAGATACTTTTGCGGCGGTTCTTTCTAAACTTTCAGGAATAGATCACTTTAATGGACAGATATTTTTCCTTAGTAAGGAAGATCTAACAAGTTTAGGAGGAATCGATCTTAGAATCTTCCAACAATTTGTAATAGGCAATACTGCTTTTTTTTCCTCGGCAAATGATGTAATTGGTCAAATGACTCTGTGGCGGTTATATCAATTCAACTATTTGCCAATTGAACTTATTAGCCACATTTATGAAGATTTTCTTGCTGACGAGAACGGCAAAAAAAAGAAAGGTGTAGTTTATACTCCCCCATATTTAGTACAATTTCTTATTGACAAGAGTATGCCTCTGGGCCACCCTAAAATGAAATTCAGGGTTTTAGATCCAGCATGTGGTTCTGGTATATTTTTGGTTGGTGCGTTTAAGAGAATGATACAATGGTGGAGAGTAAAGAACAATTGGAAAAAACCGCATAAAGAAAATATTGAAGAATTAAAGAATATCCTCTTGTCCAATATCTATGGATGTGATTTAGAGGAAGAGGCTATAATACTTACTTATTTTAGTTTAAGTCTTGCTCTTTTGGATGCATTGTCTCCCAAAGAAATTTGGAATAATGTTCATTTCGATAATTTAATTGGACAGAATCTTTTTCCAACGGATTTTTTTAAAATAATACAACAGGAGGAACTTCTGAACAATTTTGATTTAGTTATTGGAAACCCTCCCTTTGATTCCAGTTTTACAGAATGGGCTAAAATTGCTGATACGACAGAAAGGCGATTAAAACCTATACGACCAGAAATTCCAGATAATCAAATTGCCTTACTTTTTTTAGAACAATCGTTTAAATTACTTCGACCAGGGGGGAACTGTTGTTTAATATTACCATCAGGTCCCTTATTGTATAATACAAAGATTCACTATTTTAAAAAGTACCTTTTTGAAACTTACTATTTCAGTGAGATTTTTGATTTTACCCCATTAAGGGCGAAACTTTTCACTGGTAGCAGCTCTAAAGCGAAACCTGCTATTATTGCCGTATTTGCTGAGAAGAATTCACCTGAAGGGAAACCGATATCTCATCTCATCTTTAGAAGAACAAGGGCGTCTGGTGAAAAAATTGAATTTGAAATTGACTATTATGATATCCATCAGGTAGCCTATAACCTAGCTTTGAATGTTCCTGGTGTTTGGCAGACTAATTTTATGGGAGGAGGAAGGCTTCATAGGATTGTAGAAAAAGTAGCTTCAGAATCGACGCTTCAAGAATATTTGGATGATATGATTGTAAAACGAGGTTGGAAAGTTGGTGAGGGGTGGATCGAGTCTCCCACCGCTAAACCTCTAAAAAGAATAAAGTATTTATCTAATAAAAGCAATTGTTCAGAAAAAGAAATTGAAGAATTACATAAGCTGGAATCAATGCATAAAGCTGATTGGATTACCGGTTACCCCTTTGTGGAAACAAAATATTTTACGGAAAATGGGATTAAAAAAATTAATACCTGTGAAATAAAATATTTTTATCGTTCAGCAAAAAATAGTAAAGAGATATTTCAACCCCCTCATTTATTAATAAAGGAGCAATCAGGGATTTCTTCAATTCCCATTGAGTTTAGGAATGAGTACCTTACTTTCAGAAATGAAATTATTGGAATATCAAGCCCCTCTTCAGATTCAGAAAGTTTGAAAGAAATCGAATGCCGATTAAAAGGAAATTCCGCATATTCCTCACTGCTGTGGTTATTAAGTGGACGAATTATTACTACAAGAGAAGGTGTTGTATTGAAAAATGATATTTTGTCGCTTCCTTATTCTATTGAGCCCTTGGCATTTGACTATATTGAAAGGATTTTGTTAAATGACATTTCAAATTACTATTCAGAATTCAGAAAAATGGGTGAAAAAAGTGATATTCTAAGCATAACTTCAAATGAAGATTTGGATGCATTTGGAGAATTATATTGCCAGATATTAAATAGTGTTTATAAAAACTTCAAACCTTTTTCTCCAATCATTGGAGCGGAATTTATTGCGTATCCTTTCATTTTAGGAAACAAACCAGAGATTGATATCCCGAAGTCTATTGAAACAATAGAAGACAAACTCAGAAGTCTCATTGACAATAAGGTACTCTATAATCTTTGGATAAAAAGAATTGTAAAGGTTTTTCACAAAAATGTGATATTTCTATACAAACCAAATCAAAAAAGATACTGGTTAAGATCTATAGCCATTCGTGATGCAGATGAGACATTTATAGACTTATATAATCAGGGGAAATAATGAGTTTTATTATTGAAAACACATTTGGCTCATTAAGCAGTGCATCAGATGGAAGTATAGTCGGACACATCTTTAGTTATGTATCGACGATTCTCCATGATTTCAAGGTGACAAAGGATGAAAATGAAAATGGGATCACAAATAGGTTGTGTAAAATGTTGGAATTCAAAAAGCCACCAGAATATCCCTTCTTCTTTCATCATCAAAATATTGAATCCGCTAAGCAAAATACTTCAACTGATTTTGCGGTTTTTGGCACTTACTCCTATGTACAACTACTAAATTTCGCTGACAATGACGAAGCCCCTGCTTTAATAAAATTTGAAGCAAAACGACTAATAAACAACTTGCCCAAAAGGCGTGAGAGAGAATATGTTATTGGTGATTATAAGCAAGGTAAACAAATTCGAAATTCTGGTGGAATTGAACGATTCAAAAATGGAAGACACGGAATAGATATAATTCATGCATGCATTATTGGATATATTCAATCTGATTCATTTGTTTTTTGGAAAGGTAAAATAGATCGCTTTGTGCAAGATGAAATTAATAATCCACATGATCAATCTTTGTCTTGGGATAATGATGATTTTTTGAAATTTGTCAAATCAGATAATAATATTTATGAGTGTGTATCTAAACCTAAAAGAAAATCAGGATGTTCAATAGACTTGAGGCATATATGGATTGATTTGAATTGACTCAATAAAACATTTCACATAAAATATCAGAAAACCAGATGTACTTTAGAGTATGGCTATCCCAAATATGGAGCAAAGGTGCAAAAGCCGGATGCCTTCATAACATTAGTTCAATAAGATTACATTTGCATACATAACTAAACAACAAATACCTAACACAGGCTTTAGGTGTTCAATATTGTCCGGCCAAATATGGTCAAGGCCATAAAATTTTCGTTGTTGAATTAATCTAAAGTTGAAAGTTGATATTTCTGAATTGCTGCTTTATCAATTCTGTCTACGGTTTCCGTAAGGTATGAAAAGTGATTAAGAAATTCGATAATTGACAGTTGATGCTCATCATTTACATTAAATTGGCCAGGATAAAACTGCAAAAATTTTTCATCAACTATCCCATTCCTATGGGCATAAAGATGTCTTATTTGTAGTATCTTTTCTATCTCATTTTGCTGTGACGGGTCAATTACATTAAGATCATTGATTTGAGAGTTGTCCGAAACAAAACCTTTAACACTTCCACGTTGTAACTTACTTAATTTTTTTTTCGCCCAAAAAATAACGAACTCTTGCATGTCAGAGCAGTTTAAAACTTCCTTAATACTTACCTGTTGATTTGATTTAAGAGAAGATGGATTGGCTAAATAAATTTCATATAGTAGGTCCGCTAAATAAGTTTCAAAATTGTCCGCACAAGAAGAAAATAAAATTCTAATAAGAATTTTGCCTTCCTGATTATTTGTAGGAGTATTGGTTGAGTTCGGGTAGAGTATACTACTTAAATCTCCAATAATATTAAGTACACTTTGATAATGGTCTATAAATTTTGTCTTTGAACTTGTACTAGTTCTTCGATAAGCTTCAAGTTTATTTGTCAATTCTTCGATTATAGGAATCCCAATTGTCCTTATCACCGTTTGGGGTGGATCTTTAAGAATAACACTTGTCCCTTGTCTAATATAGATTTTGCCTTCAATTGATATTGGCGAGTCAGATTTTTCAACTTTAATGACATATATTCGTTTGTCTCTATATGTTACATACTGGTAACTAATTAAAGGTTTGGGGTCTAGTTTGTCCAAAGCTTTATGAGTAACACTATTTGCATGGAAATCTTCACTCAACCCATTTACAACAATTTGTCCTTGTGTTTCCGAAACCCCGAGTATTATAATTCCACCGTTGTTATTTGCAAAAGCAGAAATCAATTGACCTATATTCCTTGCAGGTGGAAGAACTGCTTTATATTCTAATTGTTCACTTTCAGGATTGCCAATAATTTGAGCGATTTCTTCAGATATGTCCATATTATTAAATTGGAAATTTAATGATTTGCGCTTTTTTCAAAATATGACCTAAAGATATTCTCCGAGGAATTATACCATCGTCAATCCATAGTTCAGAAGGTTCGTAATCCAAAACATCTCTTTCAGAACCATAATAAATTATCACTTCTCCAGCATAGGCTGGTCTTGCTACAATACTAATATCTTGACCATCTTTCTGAATGCCTGCTAGTATTGTGGTAGCTGTAGAATCATCAAGAAGCTTAAGATCATAGTTCCTAAGTGTTTGTAAATGCTGTATTATGTTTTCTTTGGCTTTTTTTATAAGACTTTGAACATAAATAAACATATCAGTCGTTGGCGTAGACTCGTGTGAAAACATAGCAGCTAAGTCTTTGTCTTTAATGGCTTCTGCCCATTCTTCAGTTGAAGAAATACCCATACTTAGCAAAATTTCTTGGGTAACAGGCAATAGATTTGTGGAATTATTTTGTCCTTTTGCAATAAGTTCTCTAAGCTCGGTTATACTGCTCGCATTGCAATCCTTCAATAAGTCGGCTAACTGTTCTGCTTTGGAAATGTTCTCCAATATCTCATCATCATCATATAGGAGATGCTTATTTTTATAAAGTATCGGAAAAAGAGACTTTGCTTTTTCAGGTTGTTCCTGAAACCACCGTAACAGTTTCTTAAATGCTTCACTATAACCTTTTGCTACTTCTCTATCACTTGCCTTTTCATTTACTTCTGAGTTTATTTCCTTAACAACAAATGTCAAATCCCGAAAATCGTCAATTTCAAATTCTATTTCAATTTTTTCATCTGCTAATTCGTTTCGAATATCTCTCCCTAACAAACCTAAGATATCTTTAAAATCATCCCCAATATTCCCCATGTCTCGTTTGAGATGGATTCTCTTACAAAAAAAACCATTTTGATTTGGGAAAATGGCCCGTTTGTTAATTATTATATCGTATTCTTTATCTTCTTCCGTTAGCAATAAGTAAAAGTCGTTTAGCCATTCGTAAACATCTTTTTCGCCAAGAACCTCTGAAAGCTCTTTTAAGGTTTCTTTATTTTCCAAGAATGCTGCAAATTGGTCTACATCTAATTTACCACACTCGTTCCATGATAATTTATACCATAACTCAACATCAGATTGTTGTGGTAAACAATGAGGAAACCAATAGTTTGCGAGTTGCCAAATTTGACTCCGAACACCTTTGCTTCCCGAGCTTGGGAACCAAATATAATTTTCACCTTCTTCAGTTAAGATTGAGCTTAATTCTCCGTTAGAATTATTTACGATATGGGCATAAAGAAGCTTTTTTCGAATTGGATTCAAAACATCTGCTTTAAACCATGCATCATCAATCCAATCTGTTAAATCATACATGGATCTTATTTGAGCTAATAAATGTAAACCTTCCCATTTATTCTCAATAGCAAATTCCAATAGCTCAAAATAGAGTTCAACAGCCTCCTGCATTATAATTTTGTTCTCCTCAATTAATGGATTTGTCCGCTGTGGAGTAGTTAAGAAAACTCCATCGCGGGAGTCTGTCGGATTAAAGTTTGGATTATTAATTATTACTGGGAAATGGAATTTCTCAGTACCAATTAATGGGAAATCACAATATAAGCGTGGGGTTTGTTCATTAATTGAGAGTAAAAATATTTTTTCATTTTCCTTTTTTACTGGAAGTGCAATACTTGTTAATCCTTTGTTTAAAAATGCTATAGTAAAAACATTTCGTTCCTTGATTTCCGAGCCTTTGTCAATGAAAACAGATACTAAACTTAAATTTTCAGCAAGCTTTATTTCCTCAATTATGTTTGTATAAACCAGATTAGAAGGCAATATTTCGATACTTTTAATTTCTTTTACAAATGCCAATGTATACGGCAAGCAGTTATCTAAATCTTCAAGCCCGGACTTTGCAACTCTTAGACTAACAGAATCAGCTAACGGATATAAAAATTCTGTATTAAATTCTCCATCAATGTATTCAGAATATGTTGGAAAATCATCCATGTCTTGAACTGCTGTTTTTGCAATTTGAACCGCATCAGTTATTTGTTCTATTTCGAACCCAGTTCTATCAAGTTCCAACTGAAATTTTCGATAATCTAATTCTGGTTCTTTTGCTACGCCTTTAACAGTTACAGTCTCTGATAATAGATGTGTAGTAAGAAAACCTGTTCCGAATTTTCCTGTTGTTTTTCGTTTTCCGTCTTCATCCTTCTTTCTATCTTTTGTGGAAATCTGTTCTATCAGAAAACGAATATTGTCTGCGGTAAAAGGCTTCCCGTTATGTTTGAAACTAATAAATGGATCGCTTATGTCTGGTTGATATTCAATTCTAATTTTTACCCCCTCCTCTGCATGAACATCTTTTGCATTTTGAATTAATTCCCATACCCATCGTCTAGGAGCAATTGGAGAACTTTCGACTAGTGATCTTAGAATGGACATTTCCCGTAATATCTTTGTAGCGATGTTTTGATAATGGGCTCTATGCTCTGAAGCTTCAAATTTTGCTTTATAGGTCATTATATTATGTCAGTTTTATTCTTAAATTCACTAGTTACTCTCGATAGTCGTGGCGCTATTAGCATGACCGCCAACGTTTGAGGCTAAGGGAATACGGGCGATTATCCTGTCAATTTGCACCATATTTTGAGCAGGGCAGAATGTTTGAACTGACTCTGAAACCCTTATTGCATATAGCCTTTGTTGGCAGTATGTACCCTTTTCTGTCTAGAAATTTTCAACAAATTTTATTCTGTAAGGTCTAATTCCTTTAATTAGCCCGTCTTCCATCTCAATTAAAGCAAAATTTTCATTAATTAATCCAGAGTCTCCAACGTGAGTTTCTTCAATCCATTTGTGAAAATAACCATTTGTAATATGTTCTCCAGAACCGTCTTCATGTTTGGAGATTTTTACTTTTCTTAATTCTTCTTTTTTCATGTTTATTTATATTTAGTCTAACAATGTGTTTTAGATTTTCCTATTTCAACAAATTCAACTGAACGGCAGTCTTTGCACTGATATATAGTTCCAATACCATTAGATTCCCATTTATACTCGTATTCATGACTTTTAATTTATCATTAATGATTTAATACGAATAATATAGAAATTGTTACCCTGGATATTCACATAAGTATCATTTTTGCCAAGGAGAAAAAATGTTTAATCAATCATTCCGGGTGGGACATCCGGCGCCGGAATGGTAGTGACTAACACCACCAAAGTATTGGGAAAATTCTTCATCAATATTTTTCCCCTTAAAGACTTCTTGAATTTACCTCAATCAATTGTTAAAAAGAGATTTATTAGATTAAAATAAAAATACCGTCCGTGAGGTAACAAATCATTAGGCATACCTATTAAACGCTAATTATGGCTTCTTAAATCCTTGTTTAGATCCTATATCATTGAATTTCGATTCTCTGAATTTGGTCAATATCGTTCATTTAAAATAAATATATTGGTCAATTTAGACAGAAAAAGTAATTGTAACTAATATTAATTTAACAATAACAAAAATGGTTAAGTACAGAATTTCTGGAGTTTGGAAAGACATGAATAATGTTATAACACATTACGCCTTTCATACAGTCAGTGAAAATACAATTTCAAGGGCCGTTAAAAAAACAAAGGCGGAGGCAATCAAATTGTTAGAGACATATGGGAATACTGCAACAACATGGGTATGGAACTATAACCAATCATTCTGGAGTATTGGAGAAAACATAGAAGTTGTAAATGGAAGTGACGGGAAGTATTTAAGGTCTAATCCAAATGAAAAAATAACCGACAATTTAGGTCATCTCATAGATTTTGACTGGATTAATCCATGATCAATATCCCAGACTATAGTTAATTTTATTAATATGTTGTCTAAAGAAGGTCATGCAAAACACAGATAAGTTAAGGAGTCTCATTCAGAAATTAGTTGGAGAACCCATTACTGTAAATTGTGACAGGTTTGATGAACTCACCTTTTTTGAAAATGGGACTATCATTGGGTATAGCCAATTTAATGAGATATTATTACTGCTAGGCTTTGATAGAATAACACAGAGTTTTTTTCAATATCTGGTAAATCAAGATATCGAATATAAAAAAAATTCCACAATAAGGTCAATGTCTCAGTTAGAGAAGGGGGTAACTGAATTTCGAAAACTAGCAATTCTTTTATATGCAAATGTCAAATATGGATTTAAAGAACTTGCTAGAGATACTGAAGAGTTTGAGTATCAGCTATTGACCCTTTCTCCTCTTGATAAAACAAGTTTTACAAAACGACATCTTCCAATACTTAAAATTACTCCAATTAAACCTGAGGAGACTTACTTATTAGGGTATAAAATACGAGATCAACTCTTAGAATCCTTAAAGGAGAATCCAGACAATCCAGACTTAATTTCCTTGAATAAAAAGAGACTTGATGTAATTGAAATAGGAAAAAGGAATCAAGTCGCATATTTAACCTCTGATCACCTTGATGTTTACGTTGCGACGTCCATGAGGTTAAAACACGAATTTGTTTCTGTTAGTAAAACAGTAAACCAATTAGAAAACAATAAGATTCTTAAAGATTTATCATTAAGGTTGTTTGATCCTACACAAGCATATTGTGAAAATAGAATTGACAAGGGACTATCTGAAGGGCTAATGTTAAAAAGGGCGAAATGTACGGTCTATTTAGTTCAAGAATCTGATACTCTTGGTAAAGACTCTGAACTAGCATCAACCTTGGCTCAAGGGAAACCAGTAATTGCAATAGTTCCTCATGGAAACACAGAATATGTTGAGAACCAGATTAAATTAATGAGAGAATCTTATCCTGAGTTTGACCAGAAGAAAATTATCCTTGAATTACTAAAAATTTTCGATCCTGCAATAGCATGGTCTAAAGAAAATGAAGGGAAGACTATTCGGGAGTATATCGAAGGTTCTGAAAAGATTTCTGAGGAACAAATGCTTAAAATCTTATATGCTAAGTCAGAAAAACATTATAATGATAGATATAAAACGCTTGTGAAAAGCCATCCCCTTGGGATTCAAGTTAATTTAGAATCAGGTGTGGCTACTGGCGTTTTAGTAGTAAGAGATATTGATTCTTGTGCAAGACTAATAAGATCTCATGTTCTTAAAGTGGTTGAGTATGATATTTTTGACGTGAATGAAAATGGAGTAGAATATACATACCTTCAAGAGAAGCTTTCTGACTGCATCTATAGAGTAATTACTGGAGATCCAGTCTTAACAAATTCTTTTTGGAACTTCTACCTTAACGAAACAAATGAATAGAATCCTTGTTGTTCCATGTAGATTTTTATTATTTTTGACACTAGAAATCAACTATCATGAACAAAAAAAGACCAAACCCCAGCACAGTTAATCCTTATGATTCAAAAGGGTATAAAAGAACAAACGGTTTTACTTCATCACCAAGACCAAACCCTAATACTGTAAATCCTTATTCACCAAAACCAAAATCAAGTTCAGGGAAATAAATATCGGGATTATATATTGTAAGTCTGTTCAATATTGAATCACGAATTTGCAATCCATCCAAGTTCAGAAAGTATCAAAGTGAGCCGTTGGTTGATATTTTAAAGTGCTTACCTAACAAAGTAGCATATAGTAATTTTGGTTTGTTATTATTTGTTTGTTGATCCAAGTTTAAAGAAATGTTTTTTGGTCGTACAATAAATTCACCAAACTTTTGATTTGTACTTGTTTGACCACCCTTTTGTTTTTCAAGATGCGTAAGCATCCATATATCATTAATTCTCTTAATCCATCCCCGATCTTTAAATTTACTAAAGAGTTCTCCAACCGAAATATCAAGCTCATTTGCTAGGGTTGAGATCGTTAGATAATCCATATGAAGTTGTTTATAATTTTAATCTTCGAGAAATGTAAATTTGGCTCAAGTTAGGCGATATGCTCAGAAAAAAGTTGATTGACACGTGCATTCAATGTTAACCAATAGTTCAAAATAGTTATAGAAGATCTTAAAAGCATGTAATTTCTGGAAACGTCCTCTTCATAAATCCCTTGAAATTTACCACCATGGAAGAGATTGTTCCTAATATCGCAGATAGAGAGTTTCAATTTTATGATCTCATCATCACCTGAACTGAAAACCCTATTCCTCCAGGTTAATCTTCCATCTATGAGTATTTGTATTTTTGGAGGCTGACCGATAATATAGTCAATTGCATCATTTATCTGCTGTGATTTAGGTAGATAGTACTTTGATTTAATATTAGAGACAAACCTATTCCAATTAGGGGTCACGCTATTAGCTCCGCCATTAGTAAAACCACTTTCTTTAAGAGCACATTCAAATCGTGAGAATGAAATAAAAAATTCAGTAATTAGTTCCCATCCTTCAGGAGTTAATGTTTCTTTAACATATGTCTTAAATTGCTCTGTTGTCATAGGTTAGGATATTATTGGTTTTAGCTCTTTTTTATTCCAAGAAAATCACTTAAACGTTCTATTGTTATATATCTGGCTCCAGTTCCTTTATATAGATCGTTCATATCATTCCAATTTTCTATTAAACACGATTTAACAGCTTTAGCATCTTTCAAAGTCTTAGTTTTAATTCCTAATACGCAATCAGAAAGCACATAAATTTTATTTTTCGGGATAATACAAATTTTATTCGGATTTGGATTTCCAACCCTCGGAATAAGTACTGCGGGGCCCTTCAATTCTGACAACTTGTTTTGGACATTAAGGCTGAGTCCTTCAATCTGATTGTTTCTTAGATTTGTTGAATGGATAAGTGGTCTGCCATCAGCATTGTTTTTTACATCACACATGCTAACTTTCCCCCTAAATATTGATGAGCTATATCCATTTATCGAGATTTTCTTTAGTTTAGTTGTAATTAAAGGTTTTGAATCATCATTGAGTGAGATAAAAATAATATTTGGGGTACAATTTTTAAAGTGATTTCCATACGGTATTTCCAAAATACTTAGTTTATAGTCAGACACAAGAATATCCCAAATTTTTTTGTCTTTTTGTGAGTAAGCAACACTTATCGGCATAATTGCATACAGACAACCATTCTTCGATAAATACTTTATCGATTCTACAAGAAACTTCATTGCTGTGCTTGACTTAAAATCTTCTCCTTTAAATCTAACATTGTGAATTGAGCCTCCAATACAAGAAAATGGTGGATTCAAGAGGATAAGGTCAAATCCATTTCTATTGTTAATTATTATATTACTTTGGTCTAATGAGTTTTCATCTAAGAAATCACAACGGTCGAGTTCCCAATTTGGATGTAACGATTTAACATTCAAAACAGCTGCATCTGAAATGTCTGTTCCGAAACATTTAGTACTTGGCCACTTCTTTAAGGCAGCTCTTATTAATTCACCATCTCCGATGCAAAAATCTATAATACTGCTTATATCTTTCTTTCGAATATGATTAATAAGCCGACTGGCTAAGTCTGGTGGAGTATAATATGAATCAATCAAATCTACTTATCAATTAAAAGTTTATATACTGAACATTCAACGATTTTGCCTACCCCTTCAGTTCTTTTTTTTACTCTCTTAGGATTATCATAGATCAACTCGACTTTTAAAGGATTTTTAATTGCAAATAGAATGGCAGCAATTGCGTGAGGCTTTGTTCCTATAGGGGAAACCTTAATTCTCCCTGAAGGGCTATCCTTTAAGAACTTGGTCAAAAGAATATAGACATCCGAGATTGAATTTGCTGACGCATACCTAATATTACTCCAAATATCTCCGTTCTCCAAAGGTCTGCGATTTCCCCAATATGCTAAAAAGGGGTATTCAGGCCTAAAACCAGGGACTCCAATAACTGGAAATACATTTGATGATTCAACATGTTCCAAGATATAGACAAACCTTCCTCCTTCAAAACCTAAAAGAGCTACAAGACATGTATCATTTTCATTATAGGGAATTATAGATGCAAACCCGGGTAATGGTTCTATCCCATCAATGCTTTCTGAAAGATCATGAAAAATCCCCTCAGTACTAAACTGTACAACCTTATAAGTTTCAGGTTCTGCATAGATTACCTTAATATCAGAAATATTTAAAGTACTAAATAGGGAAAAAGCATTATTAAGCAAAGCTGCACATATTCTATTATTTAAACCAGTTGAATCTAAATAAAGAGTTGTAGCATTAAACAATGATAAAAATTTGCTTATACTTACCCTATCTCGAAGATGGTATTCATTATTCGAATAGCTGTCTTTTATTATATCATGACTGATTTCTTTTAATTCAATAAATGTAATTTCCGAAGGAAACCTGGCAATTAATTCCTCTGAAATATAACTTCGCTCTTCTGCTGAATGACCGTATAAATATACGCTCCCTCTTTCAGGAGTAAAATCAGCTAGGTTATCGTAAATAGTTGAATATAAATAGTTATCCTTAATCATTATAGTAGTTTTCGAACATTGATAATTGAGATGGCAAAGGTCTTCTTACATCGTTATCAATATTGATCTTGAATTTTTCAAGAAGTGATTTAATGCTCTCCTTTGGTGTGTTAATTACACCTAAAAAATCTTCTTGGTTAATTGTTAATTTTCGCTTTCTTCTATGACTAAATACGAAAAATGCAGCATAAATGGGATGTAGCGTGAATAAATACTCACGAGTATTTTCTTCCTCACTTAATTTATTCCCAGGTATTCTAATAATGGCAAGATGCATTATTGCAGAAGTCAGAATATCTTGACATTCTTTGGATAAACCTTCAGAATTCTCAAATGAGAATTGATTTCTTTCAGGAGCAAACTTACCTTCTTCGCTCGACAAGACATTAAAGATCCTGCCAAATCCTAGTAATAATTTAATTATTTGAGCTCCGTTCTTTGTAAGTCCTTCCAGTTCCATAAGATTCTTTTCACCTGTATCCTGGGCGGCCTTTGTCTGGTTCTTGACACTTACGGGCTTATGTAAAGGCTCATTTTCCCTGAGGTGATTTTCGTATGCTCTATAAATAAGTTCCATTAAGTAACGGATATTCCCTTGTGCTAATTTGACATAAGTACTCCAACCGGAATAATATTTCTGAATTCCTCCCTTCCCTCTTCCTTTCCGAATTTTAAAAAGCATTTCATATTTATAATTCCCATAACGCTGATCCCATTCTGAAATATTATGTAAATAATTATTAATTGCTACAAGAAGAGTCATTTTATGATACATAGCCCAATATGCAATAAAATACAAGTATAATTTTGATAAATGGCTAACCTTATCATATTCCTCCACAGGAATTGAACTGAAACTGATAAAGTAATCTGTTTTTTCAACACCAAGTTTTATAGCTTCTGCTTCTATAGTCATACTCTCTAATGAAGATTCAATGTCATATTGAATGCTTTCACTTGTCTCAGAAAATAGTTGACTGATCCTTTGTTGACATACACTTTTAGCGAATTCTGAGAAGTATGAATCTTGAAAGTCTTTCTCAATTCTTATTAAAACATAATCTGCCGGATCGTGTAGCAATTCATTTGTATTCAAAGTATGTTTAATTCGCCAGCCCAACTCTCTCACACCAATTTTAAAAGTATAAAATTCAGTTGTATGCTTTATTAAAGTATTTATAACTTGTTGTTGATAATCTTCATAGTTCTCATATTCGTCAATAAGGATAAAAAATATTTTATTCTTGAACTGATTTAACAATAAGACCTGTTCTGTAATTATTCCAATCGGAACACCAGCCAATGATGATATTGAGAGTATATCTTCCTTCGGACTGTTTATTTTAGACTGAAATTCTACAAATTTCAAATTTATCAAATCAAGAAGTTTTTCTTGATTATCCGCCTTTTCTGTAATATTTAAAGACCTTGCTATCAAATCACAAGCAAAGTTGGTTAGCTTCTCATCTGATGGTTTAATATCATAATGCCATTTCAGGAAGATCAAAATATCTCTGCTTATAATAAGATTAAAATAGTGAGAAAATATTTTAGTCCAAACATCTTCAGATAATCCTCCGCCTGAAAATGCTCTAACTTGATTTGTATCAGATTTTTGATACAAACCTATATAATCATTGTTGTCAAACAACTCAAGATTTTTTTTGACCAAGGCAAATTGTCCCTGATATGACAAACCCCTCAAAACTGTTGTTTTTCCAGTACCTCTACCTCCTTCAAGTACGCATGGCCTATTATCCTTTAATTCAGGAAAGTATGACGGTTCTGCAAATAAATCGAATATCTTACTTCTCAGCCATTCAGCTTTATAGCTTCCAAAAAGACTGTTAAGTTTCTCTAAATCTGTATCATTACTCATCTTGTATAAGATTTTTTAAATAAGGGAGTCCAGTTTTCGTGACACCAATAAAAGAATGAAGGAATTGCATCAGGGGCGCCATGTTCAAACCTTAATGCTAATCCTTGTTCCCAAAAACCCTTTTCATCTTGTGGATCTCTACCAGCAGTTGAAGGTATTCCAATCTCCCCACTTTTCCTTAGTATTAATTCAATACCGGCAGCATATAGATCGGGCTGATTTTTCCAACAAAAACAAGTTGGATCAAAAAGATTATACTCTGGACCTAGAATGTGAGTTGGTGTTAAGATAAGGGACGGACAATCTTTTTGAATTCTCTTAAATCCAATATGATTGACTATTAGCGGTGCATAGACAAAAACATGTTTGTCCTTTTCAGATATTTCTTTAAGCGTTTTATTATTGTATTTAAATTTATTCTTATTCCAGGCCTTAGAGCATTGTTCTCCTGAACCTATAAAGTCATCGACTAGAATTACAGGAACAGGCTTTTTAAATCGTTCTAGTGTTTCAGGGATATCTCTAAATTCTACTAGCTGTTCTTCAGGAATTTCGCCTACATCTTTTAGTTTTCTAGCAAAATTAAATCCACTATCTGAAATATTTGGTACTTCACCTGGGATATAACTATAGATGCATCGGTCATAAAAATCACTATGCTTCCAATCAGGAAATAATTTTAATAATTTTGATCCAGCTCTCCCAATGGAAGCGACAAACATGTTATTTATAATCTTTGCAGAATAATAAGTAAAAAAATCTAATATAAGACACGCCAACATCTTATCATTATCAGTTTTAAAATTATTTAGCCAGCCAGAGTAATTCATATCCTCAGTTAAAGGCCAAACTTGTACTGATTGAAAAAACTTTGCTCTTTCAAGAGTCGTCTTTTTTATTGGGTCATTTTGAGCCATAAGATTAATAACAGAGTATAATTGGTATGAACGACTGGTTTTATTTATTCATGCCTAGGGTTACATTAAAATTACAAAATTAAACATACACTAATTTCGACTATGTAATAAACATGATTAGGACTTTTACTTGCCACTAGAGCCTAAAAATGATTTCTTCCTTTTGGAATCAACTTTTAAAAGCTCACTATATTCTATTTCTTGAATTTTCATTTTTGGTATTGGTATTAAAATCCCCTGGGCAATTGATTTGGTATAGTAGTGAATTAAATAATTTCCATCGGCAAAACTTTCATCTTTCGTAATTATTATTGGCTTTTTAACAGTATTATTAATACCAATCAAGATTTCACCTCTAAAACCAGAATCAATAACCCCCATTCTTATAGACATCCCTTTAGTTCCTGTACTACTTCGTTCCTTAATGATTAAGACAAAATTTTTATTAAAAGCAGAGGCTATACCTGTAGGGATTAATTTTATTTCATTGGGTTGTATAACGATACTTGTTTCCCTAAAATTTGGGTAAAAATCGTATCCCGCATCTTCATCTCTTTTATTAGGGATAATAGCATCGGAGTTTACCTTTGCAAAATAAATTGTATTAGTTCTGATATGCATTTTGTAGGGAATTTAATTAGTTTTCTAGCCTTCACATACGTGCAAAAGCCGGTCTTATTGACACATTTCGTCTGGAAGGGTACTATTTACATACATAGCTAAACAACAAATACTTAATTCAGCCTCTAGGTGTTCAATATTGTTCGGCCAACTTTGGTCAAACCTACTAGTTTTTCCAACTTAGAAGTTGTATAAGAATACTGTGTTATATATTACAAAAAGAAATAATTATGGTAGAAAAGTAATTCAACCATAATTATCCACTCGTTAGTTGTCGTTAATTTTAAAATGAAAGATTAACGAATCTACGCTTTGCCTAGTATCCTAAACATCCCGGTTCCGCAAGTTGGACATTTACCCTTAATTGCTTTTCTGCCATTTTTCATTGTAACTTCAACAGAATCTTTAATTTCTTTTTTAGACTTACATTTTACGCAATATCCTTCCATGATCTAATTAATTTAGTTATGATTAACATGTTTCCTTACAAATGTAAGTTTTTTGCAATGTGTTTGCAAATAGTAATTGCTAAGTAAGCAACAAATAGGGGTTGGCTCAAGAAACGGAAGTCACCGGATGTCTCCGCCATGATAAAGCAATAAGTTTTATTAAACGAACCTTTTTTGTTTCTGGTAGAAACTATGGTTTACAATAATTATTTTTGCCAGGGAGCAAAAATTTTTAATCAATCATTCCGGGGGCATCGGGAACCGGAATGGTAGTGACCAACACCATCAAATTACTGGGAGAATTCTTAATCAATGTTTTTCCCCTTAAATAGCGCAAACCGGTAGAAGAATTCAACTATTATCCTGTTCTAAGTTTCGATCTTGATTATGTAGGTACTTGGTGCAATATTGACTTATTTAATCAGCTAAGTATTATAGATCATCTCCCAACGGTTTTTCCAATATATCAATAAATCAATAATTTATATTTAGAATGAATATGAATTAAAGTATTGTTATCAAAATAACAATAAACCTTGTCACAATTCTATGACCATCGACGTATAAGTGATCGTTCTGCAAATACATGTCAATAATCTAATACCATGATTGATCTCAAATTCATCACTCAGTCTGATGTATCTATTGATATTGCCATTGCCGTAATGACTAATAGTTTATTTAATTTATTTTTTATACTCATACGCAAATAAGCAAAAAAGAATATCACTCTAACCTTTAACAATAATTTTAAGATGAACCACAAAAGAATAATTCTGATAACACTTGTTTTGTTCCAAATGGCAACCCTTTTCAGTCAAAGTGTTTCATTCGCTTATGATGATAGTGGAAATAGAATAACCAGGACAATAGTAGTACAGCAACTTAAATCAAATCCTCTTAATTCTCGTGTTATTGATGCCAAAAATTTGAACGCTACGGCTGAAAAAGGGACAGGACAAACAGCATCAACACTAGCAGGAGAGTCTTCTGAAAATTTGAAAGTAAATGATCAGGAAGAAGCAATGAATGAAAAAGCTTTAACTGAAGCCGGGGAAATAACCACTCTTATTTACCCTAATCCAAACAAAGGGCTATTAAAAATTGACATATCAAATATGCCATTAAACCCGGTAACTGAGATGAAGCTTTATGATTTATCAGGAATGGAGTTAACATCAAAAAGTAATTTCGAAAGCAGTTCGGAACTAGATATCAGCCGGTTTAGAGATGGAGTCTATATTCTGCAAATTAAAATCAATGAAAAAACATTTGACTGGAAAGTTATAAAAAATCACGACTAACAATTGACCAGAAAATATTTCAAAATCATTACCCATATATATTTTCAAGACTTATAAACCCTATTTAAAAACCTCAAAATGAATCCTAACCTGAAATTTAAACGATCACTCATAGTATTCTTCACAATAATATCTTTTAGTAATGCTTTTGCTCAGGTTCTCCCAATGGTTGGTCAATGTACAGTTTATTCAATATCTACCAGCTATATAAATGCAGGATCAGGTGCAGGTCAATTATATCCCACGATAAGCGTTACTTCGCAGAATAATTGCACAAATTACACACTTTCAAAAAACGGTAGTTGGCTCTCATATTCACAGAACGGACTCAGTGTAACCATAAGTGTTCAAGCAAACACAGGTGCAGCAAGAGACGGATATGTCTACATAGGAAGTTATACAGTCACCGTTCACCAGGCATGTGGAAATGTTGCGGTGGCACCCACAAGACTCTCTGTTGATCGAAATAATTTTTGTTCAAATGCTGGAGGTAATATCACACTTAATGCTATTGGCGGATCAGGATCTGCAACCAGATGGTTTTCCGGAAGTTGCGACGGCACTCAGGTTGGATATACTGATGCGTCCTCAATAACTATTGCTGCACCGACTACAACAACGACCTATTATGCCCGTTGGGAAACTAGTTGTAATAATTCAATTTGTAAATCCATAACGGTAACTGTCAATCAATTACCTGTACTATCAATTTCTGGAACAACCTCAGTTTGTCCAGGTTCAACATATACGTATACTACTAACTCTGGAATGACAGGATATTCATGGACCCTTCCGTCTGGTTCCTCGGGAAGCAGCTCAACAAACAGCATTAATGTCACTTTTGGATCAACATCCGGGACAATTTCGGTCACGGCCACTGACGGTAACGGTTGTACAAGTAATCCTGCTAATCTTGGAATCACAGTAAATTATTTAAATCAATATTCAGTGATAGGATCCGGAACAACTTGTCCAGGTGTTGGCATACCTGTTAGCTTACAGGGTTCAACTAATGGAATTACATATAAGCTTTATGTAAATGGGTCTTGGTCGAGTGGTGACATGATAACAGGAAATGGTGGAAATAACGTTTCATGGAATAAGTATGCCCCAGGAACCTATACAATTACAGGAGTAAATGGTAGTTGTGAAGTGCTCATGAGCGGGAGTGCTATTATTAGTAACTATGTACAATCAACTAATCCTACTGGAATAAATCCAACATCAAATCCGATGTGTTTAGGTGCAGGTACAACCTTAACTGTAAGTGGCGGTAGTTTGGGGACTAGTGCCAGCTGGAAATGGTATACAGCTAGTTGTGGAGGGACATTGGTAAACACAGGCAATTCTTATGCTGTTAATCCTTCCTCGACTACTACATACTGGGTCAGGGCAGAAGGATTATGCAATACAACTACTTGTGCAAGTATTACAATTACAGTATTAATTCCACCAGTAATAACTCAACAACCTCAAAATGTGACAATCTGTGATGGAGCATCAACTAGTTTTAGTGTATCTGCATCAGGAGCAATTTCGTATCAATGGCAAAATTTAATTGGTGGTACCTGGAGTAATATTTCGGGAGCAACTAGTACAACATATTCTATTTCAAACACTACAGGAATGAATGGAAGTGGTTTTCGTTGTGTAGTGACAGGGTCCTGTAGTTTTACAACAACTTCTAATCCTGCCTACATTACTTTCAGCTATCTATACCCCTATACTGTTCATTCTGCAGCGAACACTATATGCCCTGGAGATGCGAATGAGATTACACTTGATGGGTCTTCATCAAATACAAGCATTATGTATACTTGTTATTTAAATGAGTCTGCCTTGTCTCCTCCGGTTCATGGGACTGGATCACCGGTCTCTTTTGGAAATCATAATGTTGCTGGAACATATACTGTCAAAGCTGTAAATACTGATGGATGCGTAATATCAATGAATGGAAGTGCAACTGTTACTGTCAAAACACCCTCAACCCCAGCTACATCGATAAATGCAAATCCTCCAAATATTTGTCCTGGAGGAAATCCGGGGGGAGGTTCCACCTTAACTCTGGTTGGAGGAAGTTTGGAAACAGGCGCCGGAGTATGGCATTGGTACTCAGGAGGTACGCCTTGTGGTACAACTAATGAAGGGACAAATACTACAAGCATAACTGTTAATCCAACTGTAACAACAGTTTATTCAGTACGCGCCGAAGGAGGTTGCGTTATTACCTCTTGTGCATATATAACTGTGAATGTGAAACCATTGCCAGTAATAACAGCTCAACCTGTGAATTCAAATGTTAATTTGGGAAGTGATGCTTCATTCTCAGTAACTGCAACTGGTCCAGACTTACAATATCAATGGCAGGTCTTAGTAGTTGGAGATACTACTTGGACAAATCTAACGGGGTTACCTGCCCAAAATTATCAAACAGCGAATTTGACTATCAAAGGGTCTACTACATTTGAAGATAATTTCTATAGGTGCAGGATTACTTCTGATTGCAGTACAATTAATTCGGGTAGTGCTAAAATAGTCCTCGTTTTCCCTGAAAGTGGTTATTTAACAGGGAATGATATTCCTGATCCTGAAACACGCCAGTTAAACACCTCTGATTTAGTCGGGGCAACTAGTGGAAGCTTCACCATTAATCCGATGGGAGGGTCTTCATACACTATCCCTCTTGAATCACCTCCTGGGGTAAATGGACTCGTTCCGAGCCTATCGATAGGTTATTCTAGCAATTGCGGACCAGGAGTTGTTGGATTTGGTTGGCAAATAGGCGGTCTATCTGCTATTAGTCGCGGGCCACAGACAATTTATAGTGATGGTATTGCAAATGGAGTTAATCTTGACATAAATGACCGTTTTTATATAGATGGACAAAGGTTAGTCCCGACTACTTCGATAGATTATGGTGATGCAAATGCCGTTTATCAAACAGAGAATGATATATTTACACGTGTCACTCCCCAGGCTACAGACCCTGTTAATGGTCCTGCATGGTTTAAAGCAGAAACCAAATCAGGACTAGTCTATGAGTACGGCAATATTCCTACTTCAAAACAAAAAATAAGCGGATATCCTCAGGTATTAAACTGGTATGTTTCAAAGGTCAGCGACCTGTTTGGGAACCAGATTAATTTCACTTATATTCAGGATCATAGTAGTGTTTATCCCTCTGAAATCACTTATGGTGCAAATTCAATTACATTTAGTTATAAAAATAGAACCGACAAAAATTATTTATTCTTAAAAGGAGCAAAAATAGAACAGTGGCTTTTACTCAATAAAATTGTCATAAAATATAATTCAACCGTTATTAAGACTTATGAATTCAATCAGTCTTATCAGGGATCTAATTATAATTCATATTCCATTTTGAATGAGGTAATAGAATATGGAATAGGTTCAAGTCGCTTAAATTCCACCGCAATCTCTTATCAAATACCTGCAAATGTTGCATTCTCACAAACTACTTATAATACGAATCATCAGTATATAAATTATAATTCATTATTACGTACAGGGGATTTCAATGGTGATGGCAAAGCTGACTTTTTTTGCTTGCCGACTGACGGAACCTGGACAGGAATAAAAGTTTTTTTTGGTGATGGTAATGACAATTTCCCTACATCTTTTAGCAGTTCAATTTCGATTGATCTTACACGGTTGCAGGATATTAGGGTAATAGATTTGAATGCTGATGGTATAGATGATATAGTATATGAATATCGCACAACACCTACTTCAACAACATCAACATTTTATTATATGCTTTGTAATGGTAGCTCATTTACCCAACCTGTTCAAATGGGTGACCCCCAAACCTTTAGTGTTAATGCTGGTTTGACAGGAAAAACAAGGCGAACTCTAGATAGGCAAGAGGATGATAATGAACATACAGCTAATCCCAGAGATAGGCCTTCATCATCTTCATCATTATCATTTTCTAAATACAAAAATTTTGTAGATGCTGATTACAATGGAGACGGCGTAAATGATATTTTTATGAACGACCTAAATGGGAATTGGAAAATTTACTCACTTGTCAATTCTTCTGAACAGATGACTTCAGTTATGAATCTTTTAGCTTCCGGAACTATTAGTACATTGAATGGTGATGTATTAAGCGGTGATTTCAATGGCGACGGGAAAGCAGATATCTGGAGTTTTGAGGACAACGGAGTAAATATTTATACATTTACAGGCACAACGCTCAGCCTGTTATATCATTCGAGCTGGCCAACAAACAAACATTTTTTCACTTTAGGCGATTTTAATGGTGATGGCAAAGTCGACGTGTTTTTATATGGTTATGGTAAGGGGGGTACTGAATATGACTGGGCAGACTGGCAGATTCAGTTGTCGACAGGTACAGGGTTTGAGGGGCATTCAATGACTCAAAAGAAAAGCAACCTTAAAAATGATAATGTTCGATTAGGAGATTTTAATGGAGATGGAGCTACTGACATTATGGTCACATCTAAAGATTTCAGTTGGACTGGCAGCTATTTTTATATCTCTGAAAATAATGGGACTGATTTTTTTACCGACAGTTTACCCTCATATCCAATTCCATCACATAATTTTTATTTAGCAGATTATAATGGTGATGGACATACAGATTTTATCTGCACAGATGGCGTTTCCCCCTTCTGGACGGGATACCAGGTATACAAAACTACTGGTAATACTTCAATCATGATGGGAAAATTCTCAAATGGACTTGGCGTATTGACCAAATTTGACTATATAAAATTGTCTCAAGCTACTTCATGGACTTATCAGCGTGGTACAGGAGCTTCATATCCTGTCATAGATTTCCAGGGAGCCTTGACAGTAGTAGATTCAGTTCAGGTTGATAACGGAGTTGGATCTAAAAACATTCAGATGTATTACTATGAAGGCGCAAAAATTCATATCCAGGGGAAAGGATTTTTAGGCTATTCGAAAACGAGGACTACAGATGTTACAGCAGGGATTGAAAATGAGAATATCTCGGGCTATAGTACTACCTATTTTTATCCTAAATTGCTACAAACTTTATCAAGACGAAGATTTGTGACTGAAACAGTAGATGAAACCGATAACACTTATTCAGAGGTTGTTATTGACGCATCCAAAAAGAGAATTTTCCCTTATATTCAGAGTTCAGTTCAATCTAATTATCTTACCGGGCTTTCTTCAACAATTAACTTCCAATATGATACCTATGGTAATCCAACTTTAATCACAAAAAACTACTCTAATGGACTCACGGAAACTACTAGCACGACTTATAATAATACGGTGTCATCATCTAGATGGTTATTAGGGAGACCAGATACATCAACTATACAATATTCATTGAATGGTAGTCCTACAATAACCAGATCAGGAACACGGGTGTTTGATCAAAATAACAATCATTTAACTAGTGAAACATGGTATTCAGGAACAAATCAGATTATAAATTCATTTGGTTACAATCCGAATGGCACATTAAAAAGAGAGACGGGAACTGCAAACGGGGTGTCTAGATCAAAAAGTTATACATATGAGTCTGACAGTATAAGGACGTATTCATCTACTGACCAGTTATCTCATGTTATCACAAAGGCATATGATATCTATGGCAGGATTGACACACTACAAGATTATTTTGGAAATACAGTTACGTATCAGTATGATGATATGGGCAGAGAATCTAACATGTCCAAAAGTGATGGTACTCAAACCTCAACAGCTTATGCATGGGAAGATCCAACAGCGGCTCCAGTCCCTGCTCGATACTCTGTTCAAAAGACTGGGAATGATGGTTCTCAGAGCAAAAGTTGGTATGATGATCTTGGAAGAGTGATACAGTCAGGGGTAAAAGGATTCGATGGAACATGGATTTATACATCCACTATATATAACACAAAAGGACAAATCGAAAGCACATCCGATCCATATTATTCTGGTAGTACAGCCTTGTTGAATACATTTTCCTACGATGATTATGGAAGGAAAACTAATTTATCCCGCCCATCAGGAAGGAATACAGTATGGGGGTATGAAAATAATACTTTTAGTGAAATAACTGCAGGTAAATCATCCTCCAAAACCTTCTCCTCAGATGGAACAATATCATCAGCCACTGATGAGGGAGGAACGATAACTTATACTTATTATCCTGATGGAAAAGTTAAAACTATCACAACACCAGGTGGAATCATAACAAGTATGCAATATGACCCAGCTGGATATCAGAGCCAGCTTGTTGATCCCAGCGCCGGGACAACTACTTACTCTTACAATGGATTTGGGGAATTAGTAAGTCAGGTTAGTGGCCGAAACAAAACAACATCTCTTGTTTATAATCCGGAAGGTACAATTTCTCAGAAAATTACTCCTGAAGGAACATCTCGCTATATATATAACACTAATAAACAATTAATTAGTGTTCATTCACCGGGGAATATATACCGTTTTTATAGGTATGATAACAAAGGAAGAATAATAACATCTATTGATACCATTGGATCTTCCCACTATACAACTTCTGTTACGTATGATAATAAAGGCCGTATCGATACACTCATACATCCGTCCGGGATCATTGAAACAAACACTTACAATTTAAATGGATATTTAAGTTCTATATCAGCAAATGGTGTCGTACACTGGACTACCACCGGAGTAAATGCAAGGCAACAGGTAACTTCAGGGCGATATGGTAATAATCTGAACGCGATATATGGATATGACACTTATGGATTTCCTACATCTACCGTTACAGATACAATACAAAATTATTCTTATAACTTTGATCCTGTTACAGGTAATTTAAACTGGCGGCAGAATAATAAACATTCAAACCTAAAAGAAACTTTTTATTATGACAATCTGGATAGAATTGATAGTGTTTATAAAGGTACCACTTCACCAGTGAAGACTCTTCAAATGACATATGATATCAACATTGGAGGAATAACAACTAAGAGTGATGTGGGAACTCTAAATTATCCTACCTCTGGTATCAAACCATATGCAGTTAGCAATATCAACCCTTCCTCAGGGATTATTCCAAACTCGGTTGATTCACTTACATATACATCATTTGAAAGTGTAAACGCAATTTATGAGAATAATAATATTGCCCACTTTACCTATAACTCTGATAATGAACGAGTAAAAATGGACGTGCAGCAAAGCGGTTCTTCCATATTAACACGGTGGTATCCGACCAGCAGTTATATAATCGAGACCTCTGGAGGAGTTACCAAAGAATATACTTTTATAGGTGGTGATGCTTATTCTGCCCCTGTGGTTGCCATAAAGCAGAACGATACGATAACCTATTATAACCTTTTACGGGATTATCTAGGAAGTATAATGCAGGTTGTAAATGCAACAACTAATACTCAGGTTGTGGAATACAGTTATGACACATGGGGACGAATGCGTGATCCAATCACATGGGAAAATTACCCTCCGGGTTCTGAACCAGTACTGATTATTGCAGGACGCGGTTTCACAGGACACGAACACTTACCTTGGTTCAATCTTATTAACATGAACGGCAGGGTATATGATCCTCTAACGGGTAGTTTCCTGAGTCCCGATCCCGAAGTTCAAGCCCCTGATAATACTCAAAGCTTTAACAGATATACTTATTGCCTGAATAATCCACTGAAATATTCTGATCCAAGCGGATACACGTGGTTTAGCAATTTTGGCGACTGGCTTGGAAGCTCAGGCAAAACAATTGTTACCATAACTGCTGCTTGTGCTGTTGCTGTTGCTGTTGCTTGTATACCTGGGTTAAATGCTGTTGGCATTGCTTTTGTAGGAGGTATGTTGTCAGGAGCTACCTCGGGAGGACTAGGTGCAGCTTTAAATGGTGGAGATGTTTTTTCCGGTGCGGTAATGGGAGGAATTATGGGAGCGGCGACAGGATTAGCAACTTTGGGTGTGACAAGTGCTATTGGATATGGTTTAGATAATATTTATATAGGTTATGATCGTGTTGGTATAAATGACTTCTTTAACATTGGCATACGTCAAACTATGAGCAATCAATCACTTGCAAGTATACTATCGGTTGGTTCAGTAATAAATGGAGTTTCTAATACTGCATTGTCTTCAGGAATTACTGGAGGTGTCTTATCAACGAGTTTGTTTCCTAGGCCTACAATAGCCACAATACCAGAAACATCCAGAGATTGGATTGTGTACAGTGCAAACATGACTAATACTTATCGATCTTCAGGATCGTTACTTTGGTATCATAATGGTAATATCATGGCACGTTATTCTGCTGTTAGTGGCAGCGGACGTACACTTAATCGGAACACTCCAGCTTATACGATTCCTGAAGGAGAATATTCTGCTTCTAACTATCGTATTTTAAATAGTCCTTATTATCAGAATGGAGTAGGCTTTGGCGTAGATTTAACTCCTGGAAATGTCTATGATCCTCTTCAAGATTGTTATAGAGATGGAGGATTTCTTATACATCCTGCAAGTGGAGGAACCCTTGGATGTGTGGGCCTGACTGGGAATCAATGTGAGTTATTAGATTTTCAAAGCAGAATAAACACATATATATTAATAAACCATACAATTAAATTATATGTCAATTATCATTAAGAATTATAAAGTAGCTTTAATTTTAGGATTTACGATGTTTAGTATCGTTATCTCTGCACAACAAATATTTTCGGACGTACATCCAGCGATAATGAAGTTTTATGAATATTTATTTAAGGAAGAAAAACTAACTATATCAGAATTTAATGTAGTTTATCAAAAAGCGAATTTAAATACAGAATCTTGGCTAATTAAAGAAAAATGTAACAGGAAGGAAGAGAATTATTGTAATAAATTACAAAAAATTGGGAATGTCTTTCAAAATCTCAGTTTATCTGATACTTCATGTGTCTTTTGGGAATTTAGGACTAAATATTATTCTGAATTAACACAAGGATTATCATTTGGGGAAATAATTACAATTATTAAAAATTTAACCATACATTATGATGGAGATATTAATATACAATATGCTATCCTTACATTTCCGAATGATAAGAAAATATATTTGGCACTTAATGCTGATACAGAAAATGTTGGTTTTCCGTCTAAAATTTCAGAAATATGGCTTAACAATGGTGATAATCTCAGCGAGTTAACTATTGATAATGTAACTGAAAAATTAAAATGGGTAGGAATTATAAATACAAAAAACAATAAAGGATCAATTAAAATATATGAAAAGCCAAATAACTCGTCCATTGTGACCGGTCAGCTTTTGTTAAACCAAACATTCTTTTTTACGCCAATTGGTGATAATGATTGGTGGCCGGTATATAATCATGGGGAAATTTTAGGGTACATACAAAAAAAAGATGTGGTAATGTATTCTAATTTCCCGAAGGAATTAAGAGATAGATTGGAGTTTGAGCATTAAAACATGAATTTTCAAGTTAGTGCCAAATACTTCAGATGCAGTAGCTATTCAGTCGATACATATTCAATTCTTTCTTCTATCAAAACCGGCTCAAAAATTTAATTGTCATTCTCTTAATCAAATTGTAAATTTGATTAAGTTGAATAACTGATTAGGCTATTCGATAATTTATTAACTTCAAAAAAAAGGATTAATAAAGAATATTTAATCTATAACTTAATTATGTTAAAAAACTTAGGCAAAATTCCCGAAAAACTCTATTTTAGAAGTGTCCTAAAAATGGGAGGACTTCACTCTGATTATACTCTAATTTTAACTGGACCTACTTTGGGGAAGCCGACACACCTGCTCCATTAACAGCTAATATGTTAACCTAGATTGAGGGAAACTGGGGATCTTGTTTTTATTAACCCTGATGGAATAGTTTAATATATACGGCATCCACCATTTTGTCAATACACGATCCTGTCAAGTATTATACTGCCCCACATGATTTTTACGATATTTGGTATCTTTCAAAACACTTTCCAGAATTAGAATATAAATCTCTAGTTGATGCATTTCATAAGAAACTTGCATTTAAAGGACATTCATTTAGCGCAGTGGAACAATTGATTAACTCAGAAAACGACAAGCATCTTAAAGCAGCCTAGGAAAATAGTTAGGCACATCAGATAACAGGAGAATTGCCTAGCTTTGGAACCATAAAAAGTGAATTATTGGTACTTTTTTAAAAAATACTTTCTTAACTTGGATTAGTCATAACGTATGAGCCCTTGTTACCAGCTAGCATTTCTTATAATTTAAGTTATAGGACTATTTTGTTTATCTATTATTGCAGATGGCGAAAAAACATATTTTCCTCTTTCAAACCATATCAATATATCTTGTATAAATAAATATCCTTCTTCAGTTGTATAATCCAAATGTAATGCAGCATATTCAAAAGGTTCTCCTTTAAAACTTAATGCTAACCAAAACTGTTGAGTTCCATTAATATCATTTATCGATGAGATTGAAGCAGTAAACTCTTTAAAATTAGTCAAATCATTTGATATCCTAAAATTTACAATGGTAGTATTCATATTGGTATTAACAAAATCAAGCCTTACGTATTTCCTTTCGATATTCGCATCACAAACAATACTAATATGCGGTTTCTTAGAAGATTTATATCTTTTTTCAGCCTCAATTTGCATCTCAGTCAATTGAATTGCAATAGTTGATAAACTTTTAATCTTTGATTCTCGTTCCTTGTCCTTTTTTACTAATTTATAAACAGTTATTAAAGTTAAGGGTATCGCAATTACAGCTCCTAATGCTTGTAGAATATCAGTCCAGCTTGGACTCTCAGCACTCAGAAATATCATAATAATTTTAATTTTAGTGAATACTTATTTTCCATTTCATCAATTACAATCTATAGTGGTATGGGTCTATATGCTTGCTGCTAACTACTATGTAAACGCCATAGTGGCGTTTATTTCTGACTTGGACGAAACCCGTATATGATAACATCTTAATAAACAGGCAATAATCAATTTATTCGTGCTTTTCATCCAATTGTGATTATGTATGTTGATTTATATTTATTCTTATATTAACGAAGGTAATATTTTTTGCTGCATAAAATTTTAAGATTATAACCGAAATGTTATAATCTGACCTGATCAACAAACATTTAGCTAACCTTAATACAAATAATTAAATCTCCCATCCAAGAAATAAGTTTATAATTTCATATATTTGATTAAAGCAATAACAATTAATATTGATAATCTCGTCAGTTGTATATGAACCAGAAAGAAATAGCATTTAAGAAGATATCAGAACTTGTTCACCGCTTTAATGAACAATATTATAGTTATAAAAAAACGGACTATAACGAAACCCAAACTCGTAGGGACTTCATAGACCCGTTTTTCAAAGTACTGGGTTGGGATATTGACAACGAGGAAGGTTATGCAGAAGCATACAGAGAAGTAATTCACGAAGATAAAGTAAAAGTTGGTGGAGCAACCAAAGCACCCGACTATTCATTCCGTTTAGTTGGTGGTAAACGACTGTTTTTTGTTGAAGCAAAGAAACCAAGTGTTGCAATTAAAGAAGAAATACAACCTGCATTTCAAGTTCGAAGATACGGGTGGAGTGCAAAACTTCCCATTTCTATAGTAACCAACTTTGAAGAATTTTCTATTTATGATTGTACAAAAAAACCAAACCTTACCGACAAGGCATCAATAGCACGAATAAAATATTTAACATTTCATGAATACATTAATGAGTTTGATTTTATCTGGGAAATTTTCAGCAAAGAGCAAGTTCTGAAAGGCAGTTTTGACAAGTTTGTACAAAGCGATACACAGAAAAAAGGTACAACAACAGTTGATAAAGATTTTTTGCAATCTCTTAATGGTTGGAGAACCTACTTTGCAACTTCGATCAGTTGGAACAACAAAGACCTTAACGAAGATGAAATAAATTTTGTAGTTCAGCAAACCATTGACAGAATCATTTTTCTTCGAATTGCAGAGGATAGATGCGTTGAACCTTATGGAAACCTGAAACATGCGTTGTTAGAAGGCGACTATTACCAAAATCTGTTTCAGCAGTTTCGTAAAGCAGACGAAAAATTTAATTCAGGGATTTTTGATTTTAAAAAAGACCGCATTAGCGAACATCTGAAAATCGAAAACAAAATCATAAAGACGATACTAAACGAATTATATTACCCAAGTCCTTATGCGTTTGATGCAATGCCTGTTGAAATTTTGGGAACGGCTTATGAGCAGTTTCTCGGAAAAGTAATCCGTATTACTCCAGCACATCATGCAAAAATTGAAGAAAAACCTGAAGTAAGAAAATCAGGTGGTGTATACTACACACCTCAATATATTGTTGAATACATCGTAAAAAATACAGTCGGAAAACTTATTGATAAAAAAACACCGAAAGAAGTAAGCAAAATAAAGATAGTTGATCCTGCCTGTGGTAGCGGCAGCTTTTTAATCGGTGCTTATCAATATCTGATGGACTTTCATAAAAATTATTATTCCAACAATGGCAAACCATTAAAATCGAGAGGTGGGAAAGAAGATGTACTGACACCTGATGGGCACTTAACAACATCAGAGAAGAAAAGAATTTTATTAAATAACATATATGGAGTTGACATTGATGTAAATGCAGTTGAAGTAACCAAATTAAGTTTGCTTTTGAAATGTATGGAAGGAGAAACAGAAGCAAGCATAGCAACGCAACTTCGCTTGTTTAACGAAAGAGTTTTACCAACACTTGACAACAACATCAAGGACGGAAATAGTTTGGTTGATACAGATTTTTATACAGATGCTTTAGATTTTGGTGAAGAGAAAAAAGTAAAGCCATTTAATTGGCAGAACGGTTTTCCAGAAGTTTTCAAGCAAGGTGGATTTGATGTTGTAATTGGAAATCCGCCTTATGTTTTGGGCAGAGAAACTTTTGATGATTCAGTTAAAAATTACCTCGCTTCAAAGTACCAGTCATACGGAGGCAAATATGACCTATATGTTTTCTTTTGCGAAAAGGCATTAAAACTTTTAAGTGATAAAGGTAGATTCAGTTTCATTATACCTAATGCCATTCTTGTAAATGAAAACGCAACCAGAATCAGAGAATTGATTTTAAAAAAATTTTCATTGGAAACTATTCATGTTTTTAATCATAAAGTATTTGAAAAAGCACAGGTTGAAACAGTGATAATAATTATTGAGAACAAGAAAAGCAGGAAGAATAGTAGCATCAAAATTGAAAGCGGAAAAGTAATTCAAATACCAATAAAGAAATTTTTGACAAGCAAAAACTTCAAATTTAATGTAGCGATTGATGATATTTCAGAAGAACTTATTGAGAAGATTACATCTTGCTCTATTTCACTTGGAGAATTAACAGACATTTGTATCGGCATTCAATTAGGAGGAAGTCACGGTAACGATACTAAAGCGGATTTCCTTTCTGAAAAACCCATTGATAAAACTTGGAAGAAAGTCTTAGACGGTAAAGACATTAACACTTATAAACTAAATTGGAGAAAAAAATTTGTCCATTATGGTAATTGGTTACACAGAAAACGAGATGAAAAATATTTCTTGAATCCTAAAATTTTAATACGGCAAATCGGTAAAACTCCAGTTGCAACACTTGACGAAAATAATTTTTACACTTTGAATACTCTTTATAATATAATTTCAGTAAGCAATTATTCACCGAAATATCTTTTGGCGATTATCAATAGCAGTTTAGGAAAATGGTTTTGGTTAAAAAATAATTCTGATTTTAAAACACTTTTCCCAAAGATCAAGAAATCGGAAATTGAAGCAATTCCAATTTGCAAAATAGACTTCAAAAACGAAAACGAAAAATCTTTGTATGATGAAATTGTAAGGAATGTTGATTTGATTCTATCCCTTCACGATGAAATCATCACGACAAAACTTGACACAAAAATAAATCATCTGAAAAATAGAATTGACTATTGCGAAAGCAGAATAAACGAAATTGTTTATCAACTTTATGGTTTGATAGAAGAAGAAATAGGAATTATTGAAGGGAAATGAGCAAGAGAATAACATATTTATTTGGTGCTGGAGCAAGTTATCATGCATGCCCAATATGGAAAGAGCAAGGCGGGAAAATGATTGATTTAGCAAAATATGTGTTGCCTGATGCCACTTTTTCAGAGGCAGAAGAAAATAATTATATAAATGATAAAGACAAAATATTTTGGAATATGGGTTATCATGGGAAAAAAGCAATTGAATTTAATACAATAGATACTTTTGCCAAAAAACTATATTTGAATGACTCTTGGCATAAACTTACTGATTTGAAAACATCTGTAAGTATGTTTTTTACAATATGGCAATTAACTGGTGATAAAAATTTAAAAAACTTTGACAAAGCAACTGAAAGGTTCAAAACAATTGACCAAAGATATATTAGTTTACTTGCCACTTGTCTTGAAAAAGACTCAGACAAGCATATTCCCAAATTGAACCAAAATATTCGGTTTGTTACTTGGAATTATGATTTACAAATAGAAGGAGCATATGAATTGTTTTGTGATAATATAAAGTGGGGTGATATTGATCAAAGATTAAGTTACGTTCCAGATGAAAAAGACCACAACAAAAATCTATGCGTTTGTCATTTAAACGGGTTTCATGGGTTTTACGATACGGAGACAAATTACTTCAACTATATGTTTAAAACAGAACATTTATCATTAGATGAAATAATTAAAGAAATAGATTTTATTTTCAAAAATCTCAACCATGACCTAATTAGCTTTGCCCGATATATAAATTATGCTTGGGAAAAAGATTCTCCATTATCTAATATAGCACGGGAACAAGCAAGCAAAATTTTTTCTGAAACGGATATTTTGGTTATTATCGGTTATTCGTTTCCTTCCTTTAACAGAGAAATCGACAAAGATTTATTTGACGGTAGTAAAAACCATATTCAGAAAATCATTTATCAAGACCCTAATGGTAGTGCAGAATATTTATCTGAAGCATTTGATATTGACAAGAAGAAAATTGAAACTGTAACAAATAATAATGAACAATTTATATTGCCGAGTTTATTTTAGCATCAGAAATAAAAATTGCTCTCGCATTTCCAAACACAAATAAACGCCCTTTTAAAGTTTTTTATAGATGAGGACTATTTGACCACCGAGACGGTACATTCCAAAGCCTACTAATAGGGTGAAATGTAGCGATTTCAAAATGTACCACTTTTTTATTTTCATTTTCAGATTTATGGGTAAAAGATTCATTAACTATTAATTGTTTTGATGGTTTTTAATTCAAGATTAAAAAAGGGTCTTAAAAAAAAATGTATATTTGATAATATCAGTGAATTATATATTTTAATCATGAATAAAATAATTAAGTATTATCTGGCAATTATTACTATAGTTATAGTAACCATTTTAACTGGATGTAAAAAAGAAAAAGTACCTGTAATTGCGACTACCACTGTTTCTAATATTACAGCAACTACAGCAACATGTGGTGGAAATATAACCGATGAAGGCAGTTCGACAGTAATAATTCGTGGTGTGTGCTGGAGTACAGGTACTACCCCTACAATTGCCGACAATAAAACTTCAGATGGCGCAGGTTCAGGTAGTTTTTCAAGCAACATGACAGATTTGAATGGTGCTACAAATTATTATGTCCGTGCATATGCTACGAATACTGCTGGAACAGGATATGGGATGGCAATGTCTTTTACAACTTTAGGACAATCACCTTCTCCAATGGTTGCAAATGCAACAAATATAACTGCAACAAGCGCAACTTTAAATGGCTCAGTAAATGCAAACTATTTATCTACTGTAGTAACTTTTGAATATGGAACAACCACAAGTTATGGAAGTACGGTAACCGCCTCTCAAAGTCCAATAACTGGAAATACGAGTATCAACGCAAGTGCAGATATTACAGGATTAACGGCAGCAATAATCTATCATTATAGAATAACAGCAGTAAATTCACTTGGAACAACCAATAGCAATGACATTACATTTACTACATTAGGTCAAGTTCCAACAGTTACAACACTCTCAGCAACAAATTTAACTGTAACAAGTGTAACATTGAATGGTTCAGTAAATGCCAATTATTTATCTACTGTTGTAACCTTTGAATACGGGACAACTACAAGTTATGGAAGTACAATTTCAGCCACTCAGAGTCCTGTAACAGGAAATACAAATGCCAGTGTAAGTGCAGATATTTCAGGATTGACAACAGGTACAATTTATCATTACAGAATAAAAGCAGTAAATTCTCTTGGGACAACATATGGAAGTGATTTAACTATTGCAACATTAGGTCAAGTTCCAACAGCCACAACATTGGCGGCAACTAATATAGGTGGGACAAGTGCAACATTGAATGGTTCTTCAAATGCCAATAATTTATCTACTGATATAACCTTTGAATATGGGATAACTGCAAATTATGGTAGTACTGTAACAGCCACCCAAAGTCCTATAGCAGGAAATACTAACACTAATATAAGTGTAATTATTATAGGTTTACCAGCAGGTACAACTTATCATTACAGAATAAAAGCAGTAAATTCTCTTGGAACAACATATGGAAGTGATTTAACATTTACTACTGTACCTTTAGGCACTGTCACAGATGTAGACGGGAATATTTATAACACCATAACTATTGGCAATCAGGTATGGATGAAAGAAAACCTAAAAACAACTAAGTACAGTAATGGTGATTTAATTGGCACAACTACTCCAGCAACTTTGAATATAACAAGTGAAAATGCACCCAAATACCAGTGGTCATACGATGGTAATGAGAATAATGTGGCGACTTATGGCAGACTATATACTTGGTATGCAGTGACAGACAGTCGTAATGTATGTCCTACTGGCTGGCATGTTCCTACTGATGCCGAGTGGACAACTTTTACCAGTTACCTTACAAACAATGGATATGGTTATGCGGGTAACGGAATGGATATTGCCAAATCAATAGCAGCCAAATCGGGTTGGACTACATGGGCAGTAGCAGGCACTACTGGCAACGACCAAACGAGTAACAATAGCAGTGGTTTTACTGCTCTCCCGGGTGGCTACCGTCTCAACAATGGGGTATTCATTTTTATTGGAGAAATCGCCTATTGGTGGTCAACTTTCGAAAGCAATACAGTAGGCACTTATACCCGCAGCATGAACTTTAATTTCAGTGAGGTATACAGGGACTTATACTATAAACAAAGTGGCTGTTCTGTTCGTTGCCTGAAGGATTATTAGGTCATTAACCTATTTAATTCTTTTAAACTTCTTCTTGACGATAAAGAAACATATGATTTGTTGCATGAAATATCATATTGGAAAAAATTCTTGCAATTGATTAGTCATCAGTGTTAGTTGCCTCTATTAAACCTCTATGGTCAGGATGGTTGAAGTAGATAGAGAAGAAATTCAATAATACCTAATTCCAACGTTTCACAGCAGGGAAACAGAATCTTTAAATAAAATTTTTTACACAAAAATATTATTTTAACTTAGATACTACTTAACTTTATTCCAATTTGATACGATGATTTTAATGAATCCATATCAATTTATCCAGTATATCTAAATTAAACTGACATGAAAATTCCAGAAATAATAAAAACTCAATTTGGCGATATTTATAAAATAGAGAGTTTCCAAGAAGATAAATTTATTTTGGAGCAAAATTCGTTTTTTTATTCATATCTAATAAATTCTGATGATTTTACACAAATAAGAAATGGAATAATATTTCCATCAGGTGTTAAAGCAGAAAATCCCCAAGAATATATTGAATGGTTGAAAAGATATAAAGAGAATAAGTCCTGCAACTAACAGGCAGTAAAAGCGGTAATAATAATAAAAATAGACAACAGTATATAATTTTAACCAGCATAAAAAACAAATAATATGTCATTTAATCCAAAAAGAGAATATCTCATCAATCAGGTCACCATTCCCATAAAAGACTTCTTTGAATACAGAGAGGACTACATAACAAGACCTGCGTACCAAAGAAAAAGTGTTTGGGCAGAAAAAAAACAACAAAGTTGGTTTGACAGTTTATTGAGACGTTATTATGTGCCAAGACTTGTTGTGCGTGAAGTTAGATTATCGCATGATAGAATTGTTAAAGAAATAATTGACGGGCAGCAACGAATTACTGCTATCCAAGAATTCTTTGAAAACAAATTTAAATTACCCATATCATTAAAAGATATTCATCCAGACCTTGCAAACAAATATTTCATGGATTTATCTACTGAGTTACGAAAGTTCGTTGACAAAGAACTTATGATTAATGCTGACATCGTCATGAATATTGACGACCCAAAAAATCCCGAACACCAAAAAGTAGCAACAGAAATTTTTAGGCGATTACAACAAGGTGAACAATTAAACTTTATGGAAATTGCTCATGCAAAATTATCAAGTTTGTCAAGGAATTTTGTTGTGAAATATAGTGATGATGAGACATTTGATTATGATAATTATGTTCCGATTGATTCAAATCCTGATAAGCATAAATTTTTTCAAATAATTGAACGGGATAATAACCGTATGCAGCATTTAACATTGATGACAAGGTTTTTAATAATTGAAGAAGCAAATGGTTATGCAGAATTAAAAGATGTAGCAGTAACTGAATTCATTGAGAAGTATGTTGCAGATGATGGAATTGGTAATTACACTTTTGAGAATAGCGAAATTGCAAAGAATTGCATCAAAAATTTAAACTTATTTTACGATATCTTCAAGAATGACCCAATGTTTGATGAAAAGTCGGGCATTAAAGAACTATCAGTCGAATATATAATACTCACTTTCTACTTAGTCATCAGACACTTAAAAAAGCATTATGCAATAGGGGATAACGAAAAAACTCTCATCAACAAATTCTTTTTTGAATTTTATGAAAGATGGGCAAAAAAAGACCAAGAGGATATGGATATTGTTGTTTTTAGCGATAATAGACAACAGAGCCAAAACAATTTACAAGAACGAGACATCATAATCAGACAAATGTTCTTTGAGTTTCTGGCAAAACAAAACATTTCTTTAAAAGCACTTGACGAAAAACGATTGTTTAATGAAGCAGAGAAAATAAAAATTTACAGACGAGACAAAGGACTTTGTCAGCAATGTTTAGCAAACGGAAAACCAGAGAAAGAAGCACAAGTAAGTTGGACACAATATCAAGCAGACCATATTTTCCCTCATGTTAAAGGTGGTGAGACAATCATTGACAACGCACAAGTATTGTGTGGTTATCACAATGTTCGGAAAAGTGCATCATTTCCAACTTCATAGGAACTATTGCACCTTTTATTTATATTTAGACCATCATGTTCTTTATGGCTCGGTAGAACTGTTTAAAATATGTTTATTAAGCCATTAGTGTGACAACAAACAGATATTAATTCAGAAAGAAGTGAGTGCCAAAGATTTCAGTTGATTTTCCAGTATCGCCATGTAAATTTTTATCAAGTATCATAACACACATCTTATCGAGGTTTTCTCCAAGTGCTTTCTGGTCTGTTTCTTGTGCACATAAAAGACCGTCTGGCATAACAATTCTGCTGAAAACAAAAGGATTGCCTTCAATATCTTTCAATCTTTTTATTATGCCTGTGAAGCATCTGTCTTTGCCAGCCATCGCCATAAAAAGCTCGGTAATTTCGAATCGGTCTTTGCTTTTCTTATCCATAAGTTAAAAATTTGGTGTAAATGTACAATATTATTGAATATTAAGCCTTTGAGAAGATAATATAGGTGCGTGAAATTGAAATTAGTATTCGAATTCCAATAGACCCGAATCATCAACAACTTTTTTATTATCTGTTAATACAATGCTCTTTATATCCTCAAAACAGATAAATAAAACGCTGAGTCTTTCATCGTTGATAACTATTCGGACATTCCCGACCTGTTCAGTTACACAGTCAAGAAATTCTACAATAACAATTCCGTTTTTATACGTCAAATCTTTAACCACAACTAAGCCAAATACTGAAGGAGTTACCATTAAGAATTTGCTGCCAATCTGGCATTTAAAATTACGATGTAGAAACACTTGCAGATGAGAAAATTTTCCATCAGTATTAAGACCCTCACATAACTCTTCAAGGGTGGTCTGACAGCCTTTAGAATCACTATTTGACACCATATTTATCCCCTTTCAACCTTTGTATAAAGAAATCCATATCAATCAGCACCGACAAACCTATGATTTCACCATCATCTATGTAGAGGTTAATATTAAATACCCTGTGTAAAAACAGGTCTCGTACAATCAAATAAATGACATAATCTTCACAATAAACATCCATTAACACCACTGAATACATCCTGCTATTTTTACCATAGGAACAGTCAACAAGTAAGTATGTTCTTCCAGTGAATATGGTTTTGTAAGTTGCCATTATGCATGGTGAGTTAATGAAGAAATTGCCTTCATAATCAACCATATAAAGATTTTCTAATCCTAAGATGGTGCTGTCATATTTATATTTGTCTTGTAGTTTCATATTTACTTTTTCTATACATAAATACTAATAAACAAGAAACAGGCGTGGGGGTGTAAAATATACCTTCTAACCCCCTACGGCAGGGGCAGAGGGTGTTTTTAGGGCGGGGTGATACATGAGAAAAGTCTCGTTGATTTTACATCAACTCAATTTTTTCTTTCTTAACAAAAAGATTTTCAGGTCGCCATGTATTTTCATTCATTTCATTAAACCCAAATTTTTTCTGAGGAAATTTTAATTAAAAACAGAAAACCTAATGGTCAGAAGATAACAGGTGTTTTGCAATGCCATATTTTTTCTGGAAAAAGTTTTCGAAGGATTAGATGTGAGGTTTAAATTTTTCGTACAAACTAAAGGTTCTTATACGTTAGTTTATATTGCAAATTTCATTGCAAATAAAAAAGGACTCACAGCAGTCAATGTCGTGAGTCCTTGTAAAGCTCTGATTGTGAAGTGTTTATTTGAGCGGGAAAAGGGATTCGAACCCTCGACCCTCAGCTTGGGAAGCTGATGCTCTACCCCTGAGCTACTCCCGCAATTTTTAAAACCTGACAAAAATAATGAATAGATTCTTTTCAGCAAATAAATTATTTGTCCCGTTTATCCTTTATAATTTTACTGAAAACTTTTAATTTTTTTTCCAGAGAGTTTAAAAAGGCCTTTGTTCAAAAGAAGAATAGCATTGAATCTGTAGGTCGATAATATGATTTCAAGCCCGGATAATAACTCAGAGAGCTTTAAGACGATTTGTCAAATCCTCCAGGTTAACTTCCTTTTCATAAATCTTCTTCAGATCGCCATCCTTATTGAATAATACAACAAAAGGGAATGATTGTATATTATAGTAGGCTCTTAGAAAAAATGAGTTTCCCTCTGTCCCAACAAATATATTAGGGTAAATATTTAATTTATATTTTGAAACAAACTCGTTAACCTTAGCGACTGGCAGGTAGGTAACCATAGCAATAGATGCGTTCCAATAGTCATCAATCCTATTTAGCAACGCTTCTGTAAACTTCTGACATTCTTCACAATCGGGTGAAAAATAAATGATAATAATTGGCTTCCCTATTGGAAGATCGTGTGCCCTAAATAGTTTGCCATCGGCCCGAATCATTTTAAATGGAGGAACTTTGCCTGTCTGAGAATATATATCCTGCGAAACTATAAGCATCAGGACGGTCAGTAACATGAACAAAAAACTTTCCTTTTTCATATTTGTAATAATGTTGAGCCTCCAATGGGACTCGAACCCACGACCTGCTCATTACGAATGAGCTGCTCTACCAGCTGAGCTAAGGAGGCAAAAATTTTCGCAAATATAATAAAAAGCTCTAAAGGCTGTAGATGCTTTAGATGCAATAAAAGAAAAAATTAACTAAACTTAAATCCCAGCACGCTTTCTTATGTTTTTATAGCTTTTAAAGCCATTAAAGCCTTCTTCAAGGTTCCAGTTTCTCAAGTCTCTGAAGTAAAGGGGGATGAGAATAATGAAAAAAGACATAAGCTGGGTGGGGCATCATGTTTGAAAGGTTTTTTACTGAAAGTTTTATCAAAGCTGTTGCCAAAAGTTCAGGTTTGAATTTTTCTCGTACATAATTGTCAGCTGCAAATTCGTTTTTCCGTGATACCCAGTTTGTAAGCAAACCAATAATCAATGATAACGGACTATATAGAATTCCAAATACAATCAATCCCATGTGGAAACTGGCATTTTCTGATCCTAAAGCTTTTGAGAGGGACGGGTTGTTTACAACAACTGATAAGAGAAAAAGCATTAATCCTGTAGTAAAAACGGAAAATATGAGATTCAATAAAACATGTTTCTTTTTGTAATGTCCGATCTCATGAGCAAGCACAGCAACAATCTCTTCCTCTGAAAGCTCCTTCTGCAAAGTATCATACAGTACAATTCTTTTCTTTGGACCGAATCCGGAAAAGTATGCATTCGCCTTTGTGCTTCTCTTCGAACCATCAATAACATAGATATTTCTTAGTTTGAATCCTGTTTTTTGAGAGAAGGTTTCGATTTGATTTCTTAGTGATCCGTCAGGCAAAGGAACCTGTTTGTTGAACAAAGGAACAATCAACTCAGAATAAAAAAGATTGATGAAAACAGAAAATACCGTTATTAATCCCCATGCATATAGCCAGAAATTTCTTCCTGTCTTATAGTAAAACCAGGTAATAAGACCCAGAACGGGAACACCTACCATAAGAGCAATAAACCAAGATTTGAGGTGGTCAGTTATAAACGTCCCGAGTGTCGTTGTATTGAATCCATATTTCTTTTCAATAACAAATGTATCATAGTATCCAAATGGAATATTGATAATATCTGATACAAATCCGATTACTCCAAAAAAAGCAAGAGCTATTATTACAAGATTAGCACTTAATGACCTGGCGAGATTATCGACCAGCGCAAAGCCACCTGCAATAATCATTATCAGAATGACTGCCAGATTTAAAACTGATGACCACGTTGACAATCTGTTATTGTCTTTTTGATATAGCTGGGTTTTCCTGTAAGCCTCTTCATCGCAAATCCCTTTCAGTCTCTCAGGGAGTATATCTGACCACATGAGAGAGTTAAGATAATCGAGGTATCTTTCAATAATAAAACCTGTAACGGGGAGAATAAGAATCAGGAAGAAAACAGTGTTATGCATCGATCAGCGTTATATAAAAAAAAGAAGCAGGGCGCCCTTTTAAAATAAGTGTGGAATAAATATGTCTCGCTGCATTTCCTCGTGCTAGAAAGGATGGGCACCCTGCGGTTTCGTAAAGATAATAAATATTTTTAAGTTAACATACCTCCACATACATGAATTGTTTGTCCTGTTACATAAGATGACAAATCTGAGGCCAGGTACAAAGCCGTATTTGCCACATCCTCAGGCGTTCCGCCACGTTTGAGAGGAATTTTATCGGCCCATTCTTTTTTTACATCTTCAGGTAATTTTTCTGTCATTTCGGTAAGAATAAATCCTGGGGCAATAGCGTTGCATCTTATATTTCTTGATCCGACTTCTTTTGCAATACTTTTTGTAAACCCAATAATTCCTGCCTTTGAAGCGGAATAATTGCTTTGTCCGGCATTGCCTGAAACACCAACCACTGAGCTCATATTTATAATCGAGCCTGATTTTTGCTTTATCATGGTCATCAAAACGGCTTTTGTCAGATTAAAAACCGATTTAAGGTTCACGGCTATAACCGAATCCCACTGATCTTCAGTCATTCGCATAAGCAAGGTGTCTTTTGTTATTCCTGCATTATTAACAAGAATATCAATTCTGTTGAAATCTTTTAATACGTCATTTATAACGCGTTGAGAATCTTCATAGCTGGCTGCGTTTGAAACGTATCCTTTTGCCTTTACACCTAAAGCTGAAATCTCTTTAATTGTTGTTTTGAACTCTTCATCATCTACGATATTAGTTATGGCAATATCAGAACCTTCTTTTGCAAACCTGATTGCGATTGCTTTGCCAATTCCCCTGGATGCACCGGTTATCAAAGCTGTTTTTCCTTCAAGTAATTTCATATCGGTATTGTTAAAATTCCTGCAAATATAGAAGAAATAATTTACCCCTCAATATCACATCGTGGGACACTTCTACTAAGTTTAATTCATAATTGGATTTAAAGATTGCTTCGCTGTGCTCGCAATGACCCTGCAAATGAACTAGTCTTCTTTTGGGAGATAAACTAAGTAAGTAAAAGACCCAGTCATTGCGAGGATCCGCCAATTGGCGGAGACGAAGCAATCTCACCAGTCAAGTCTGATTATAGGGAGATGTTTGGCCTATTGCTTTTGATACTGTGATCCCTATATCGGCCGGTGACTGAACAACATGGATCCCGCACTTTTTCATAATCTCCATCTTTGCAGCGGCTGTGTCATTCTTTCCTCCTATTATTGCACCGGCATGGCCCATTTTGCGCCCCCTGGGAGCAGTCTGACCGGCAATAAAACCGATAACCGATTTGGTACCGTGGTCCCTTATCCATTCTGCAGCTTCTGTTTCCATATTTCCGCCTATCTCTCCTATTATTACGATTGCTTCAGTATCAGTGTCGTCCATCATTAATCTGACTGCATCAAGTGTAGTAGTTCCCACAACTGGATCTCCACCAATACCGATACATGTCGATTGACCAAGTCCCATCCTTGTAACCTGATCGACTGCTTCATATGTCAAAGTACCGGAACGAGATATTATCCCTACTGTACCCTTTTTATGTATGAATCCTGGCATTATGCCGACTTTTGATTCACCTGGAGTAATAATACCAGGACAATTTGGTCCGATTAATCTGCTTTGGCAGGATTTAAGATATTCTTTTACAAGGACCATATCAGATACTGGAATTCCTTCTGTTATTGCCACGATGAGTTTAACTCCGGCATTTGCAGCTTCCATAATTGCATCGGCTCCGACTGCAGGTGGAACAAATATTATTGAAACATCAGGAGCAGTGCCGGCAACTGCTTCTCTTACCGTATTGTAGACAGGTAAATTCAGATGAACCTGACCTCCTTTGCCAGGTGTAACGCCACCTACCACTTTTGTACCATATTCTATCATTTGTGTGGCATGGAAAGTTCCTTCATTGCCAGTAAAACCCTGAACAATAACTTTTGAATCTTTATTTAACAGAACACTCATAAACACCTGGTATTAAATGTTGTTTTAATCACACTTTCAAAAATACCGAATAATTCCCGGTAAATCGTTAAACAGAAATGATAATTATCACAATTTATGGTTTCTGGATAAAGGTCGCTTGCTGCAGGGTTTATTATAGCCCTGATCTCCAAACCTCACTCCTCATACCTCATGCCTCACACCTCACTGCTCTTTTCAATTAAGTTTCATACATTTGCCAAAAATCGGCGTCATTTGCATGGTTATAACGGAAGAAACTATATGCGCTCCAGCAACAGCTCTTGGAGGGGCAATTGCTGTAATAAGAATTAGCGGAACAATGAGCTTTGCTATTTGCGGAAAGATATTTCATCCGTCAGACAGGAATATTAAACTCGCAGATATTAAGGGATTTACCGTTGTTCTTGGGGATATTAGAGAAGGCAATGAAATTATCGATGAAGTACTTCTGACTGTTTTCAGAGCGCCTTACTCATACACTGGTGAGAATTCCATTGAAATTTCCTGTCATGCTTCTCCTTACATACTCAGAAAAATTCTTGAATTGCTAATAAATAATGGAGCCGTCGCTGCAAAACCTGGTGAATTTACCCAGAGAGCCTTCCTGAATGGAAAATTGGACCTTTCGCAAGCTGAAGCTGTCGCAGATCTGATATCATCCCGGAACCGTTCTTCTCACAAAATTGCCTTAAATCAGATGCGTGGAGGTTTTTCAATTGAAATAAGCGGACTAAGGAAAGAATTGCTGAATTTTGCCTCTCTTATTGAGTTTGAACTCGACTTTGGAGAAGAAGATGTTGAATTTGCCGACAGGAATGAGCTAAAGGCAATAATCAGGAAAATAAAGGAACTTGCTGATAAGCTTGTAAATTCTTTCAACATTGGTAATGCGTTGAAGAACGGAATTCCTGTTGTTATTGTCGGGAAACCAAATTCCGGCAAATCTACTCTCCTGAATGCCCTTCTGAAAGAGGAAAGAGCCATCGTATCAGAAATTCCGGGGACTACTCGAGATGCAATTGAAGATACTATTGTGATTGATAGTGTTGAATACAGGTTCATAGATACTGCAGGGCTACGGGAAACTTCTGACGTCGTCGAAGTGATTGGAATAAAAAAGACTCATGAAAAAATAGGTCAGGCTTCTGTAGTACTTTTAATAGATGAAATTTCAGATTCAGCTGAATCTATCAATAAAAGGACTCAGCTGATCAGGGAGATGACAATAGGATCTGAAAAGTGTTTAATTATTCTCATTAACAAAACCGATGCGGCTCCTGAGAACCTGCGGTCAGAACTTGCTGCACAAATCATTCTGGAAGAGAAGGAAACACTGCTTTTTATTTCAGCCAAAGATGGATCAGGACTTGAAGAACTCCGCGTGAAACTTGGCGAAGTTATCTTAAAGGAAAAGTTTAGCTCAGAAGAGATAATAATCACTAATTTAAGACATTATGAAGCTTTGCTTAAGGTGTCACAAAGCCTTGAAAGAGTAACATCAGGACTTGAGAATCAGATCCCCGAAGATCTTATAGCAATTGATATCCGGCAGGCGATCCATTACCTGGGTGAGATTACAGGTGAAATAACATCAGACGAGATACTGGGCAATATTTTCAGAAATTTCTGTATCGGGAAATAAAGCTATAATAACACCATATCTTTAAATAACACTTGGTGAAATCACACGGGAAGGATTTACTATATATCGACTTTTTTATTTGGATTAATGGCTATTGATGTAGCTATATCAATTATATTTACCTAGGTTCATTTAAAATGAATATTCATGGAAGGAAATCTAATTATCGACTTTACTCCGACAGGAATGATCCCTGTTAAGAGTATGACTCCTCATGTACCTGTAAGTATCTATGAAATAATTGAGGATATCCATTTTGCCTGGGAACTGGGAATAACAAAAGTACATCTTCATGCCAGAGATCCTCAAACAGAAAAGTCGACTTATAAAAAGGAAATTTATGCTGCAATAATTGAAGGGATAAGAAAATTCGCTCCTACTTTGGTTGTTTGTGTTTCTCTAAGCGGAAGGACATTCAATAGATTTGAGGAACGGTCAGAGGCCTTGGAATTAGAAGGATTCTTAAAACCAGATATGGGAAGCCTGACTCTTAGTTCATTGAATTTCAATAAAATTGAAAGCATTAATTCTCCTGATATGATCCATAATTTAGCTTTAAAAATGAAAAAACTGGGAATTGTTCCTGAATTGGAGGCTTTTGATGCAGGAATGATTAATTATGCAAAATATCTTATTAAAAAAGGATTACTTACTCCTCCATACTATTTCAATCTTTTATTGGGAAATATTGCTTGTGCTCAGGCAGACATTTTACATGCCGGAATTATGATAAGAGATTTACCAGAAGGTTCAATCTGGAGCTTTGCAGGTATTGGTGACCAACAATTAAAGATGAACTCAATTGCAATTGCAATTGGAGGAGGTGTAAGAGTTGGACTTGAGGATAATATTTGGTACGATTCCTCCAGAACAATATTGGCTAGTAATAACGATCTTCTTAAAAGGATCCATGTTCTTGCCAGTGCAAATGACAGAAAAATAATGACATCTGAAGAATTTAGACAAAAAATGAATCTTCTACCGGGTAATGGGGAATATGGTCGCAACATAAACACGAACTAAAAAAATAAAAAGTATGTCTCAAGAAAAACCAATTGAATCATTATTGAAAAAAATACAAACCAAGATTCGTTACGGTTTAACTTTGGATTCCATAAGTTCTATTATTCAAAAGATTGGGGTAGAGTTTACACCATACTATTTATTTCTGGAGGGAATTAATGTCCATGAAATAACAGAACTTAAAAGAATAATATCCGATTATTCATTTGAATTACTTGGACCAGAAGATATAAAAATAATAGGAACATTGAATGCCGGATATTCAGAAGAAAAATTTCTGCTTTATTAAATAAAGGAGAAAAATGTACAGGATTAAAACACAATGGTGAGATTGCTGCCCTTATGTGGATAAATTTTAATGAACTAAGCTATAAATCAACCATTATTCATTTAAAAAGTAACGAAGCATATTTATGGTATATGTACACAGTTAAACCTTACAGAGGGAAGAATCTGGCTCCTTATTTAAGATATTAAAGCTATGAGATTCTTAAAGAAATGGACCGGGATGTACTATATAGTGCAAGTAATTATTTTAATTCTCCTGCAATCAAATTTAAACAGAAATTAAATGAAAAAAAATTGAAAATTATGTTATTCATTAAATTATTCAATATATTTTCATGTACCTTCACAGTAAGATCTTACTAATGTCTTATCAATAGTTATAAAAAGTATAATGTTTTTTTTCATTGAGGGTTAAATATTGTAAAATTGTCCCATATTTATCCCTCATTCATGACCTCTCCTGAAGACCTTACTAATGCCCTTGCTCTCAATTCTTCGATGGTGAATTTTGCCAGAATAGTCGGGCCTGCCCTATCGGGCATTGTTCTGCAAAGGTTTGGCGCAGGTATATGTTTTTTAATAAATGCCCTCAGTTTTATTGCTGTTATTGGTTCACTTTTATTAATGAGGCTACCGGTACATGACACTACTTCTCGTGAAAAAAAGAAAATCACGTATGAACTGGCAGAAGGCTTCACTTATCTGAAACATACATCTGAAATAAGCATGGTGCTGCTTATGGTTAGTTTGGTGAGCCTTCTGGTATTGCCATATGAAACGCTTTTGCCGGTTTTTGCCAAAGTAATTTTTAAAGGCGATTCTTTGACATTTGGCTATATTCGCAGTTTTATAGGTTTAGGTGCAATTGGCGGTGCTTTCTTTCTGGCTTCCTTAAAACCAGGAGTTGATCTTAAGAGGGTTTTGCTGCTGAATCCAATCATATTAGGCATTGGCCTGATGGTGTTTTCGCAAGTAAGCTATTTTCCAGTGGCCATGGTATTTGCAGCTATATTCGGGTTTGGAGCGATGTCTCAAACTACTATTTGCCTGACCATCGTACAGATTCATAGTGATCCTAATATGCGGGGCAGGGTTATGAGCTATCTGCTAATGGCAATGACTGGCATGTTACCACTGGGCAGCCTTCTCACAGGTGCAATATCCCAGAAGATAGGTGCTCCTGATACTCTGCTTTGCCAGGTCATATTGGCAGTTATTATTGCTGCTGTTTTTGCAAATTATCTACGAACTGACAAATTGAATAAACTGTATTAAAGAAATCTGATTAGTAAGCTAATTCATGTTCAAACCTTTTACCTTTGGCTCCAATATACAAAGAATCGGATGAAACTGAATTTTTATAGTCTTAGCAGCGGGAGCAGCGGAAATTGTTATTACATTGGTAATGAGTTCCATGGTATATTGATTGATGCCGGAATTTCAGCAGCTTTGATCCGTAGGTTTCTGAAAGATGTGGATATATCTCTGCAAACTGTTATGGGTGTGATGATAACACACAATCATATAGATCATATAAGAGGATTGGAAGTACTTTTAAGGAAAAACCACCTCCCTGCATTTACAACAGCTAAAGTTTGGGAAAGTATTCTTACTCAGCGAGTGAATATATCACGTAACTGTATCCGGGAAATAAATTTAAAGGAGAAATTTCACCTGGCAGGTTTTGATATTGAAGCATTTCCGGTTTGCCATGATGCTCCCGAAACCATTGGGTTCCATATTTGCTACGGGGAGAAGAAGATAACGATTGCTACCGACCTTGGACATATTTGCCAAACTACGGCTCCATATTTAAAAGAGGCTAACTTGCTTGTAATTGAATCAAATTACGATGAAGAGATGCTGGAAAATGGAAGTTATCCTTATTATTTAAAAACAAGGATACGCTCTGACCATGGACATTTAGGAAATCTTCAAACATCGGTTTTTCTGGCAGATATTATTAATGATGACCTGCACCATATATGCCTGGCCCATCTTAGCAAGAACAATAATACTCCTGAAAAAGCACTTAAAACACTACAGCGGACTTTTTCAGAAAGAGGTATTAACTTCAGCGGAACACAGAAAATTTCAATTCTGAAGCGTAATATTCCGACTGAAATGATAAATCTTGACGATTGGTAAATTTCTTCAATCCCTGCCTGATTTTAACATGTTTTCATTAAATGCAGCGAATCATCGGCAGATTCTTTTGTTATCAGAGAAAAATCATAAACTCTCTTATAAAAGATAATAATAGAAGTGTTATTGATCCTCATTGTAAGTTGTTAATTAAAGGTTAAATTTTTACATTAGATATTACTTAAAATTGCAGATATTTGATATTTATTAAAACTTTTTAATCTATTTACTTTTAATATACAAGTTATATGAAAACCGGAAAAACCATCCTGACACAACTTCAATACTTCCTTGTAACTCTCTCTGTTATCCTGCTCAGATGTTCTTCACTGACAGGTCAGATACCTGTATATTCTCCCGATAAAAATCAGGAGCTGCTGACTGAACCATATGATATCAGTGGTGATTTCAGAAATTTTACCAATACCTATTATCTGGCTGATAGTCTTTCTTTTTTTGAACCAAATACAGGTAAAGGCGAAATAACATACCGCCGTTATGAAAATGTAACACGCGAAGCGTTTAATAATATGATGGGTGTTCTGCGGCCGGTAGAACCAAATGAATTTCCGGCTAACGAATATGCCGGCTCGCCATCACTCCCATTTTCCATTGAGTTTGTTTCAGACAGGACAATACGATTAAGAGCAAGTTCACGGTTCCAAACAAAGCCTGACCAGGAATCACTTATGCTTGTCAATGGCAGGGCGCCTCATGATAAGAGTTCATGGAAGTATAGCTTGGTTGATGGTGGCTATAAATATACTAGTACTTATGGTTCAGTAACAATTCTTAAATCTCCATGGCGTGTTGAAATTTGTGACGCAGAAGGGAAATCACTGACTCATACGGTTCATATTAAAGATGGTTCAGAAACTTTTATGCCTGTGTTGCCATTTTCATTTGTCCGCAGGGCATCTGATTATTCAACAAGCATGTCTGCTGTCTTTTCCCTGTCGCCTGATGAAAAAATATTTGGCTGTGGCGAATCATTCACTGAATTTAATAAAAGAGGACAGAAAGTTGTCTTGTGGGCTGACGATGCAAACGGCGTTCAGAATGAGTCTATGTATAAACCAATTCCGTTTTTTATGAGCAGCCGGGGATATGGTGTTTTTATGCATACCTCCTCACCTATTACATGCGATTTTGGCAAGTATTACGGCGGTGTTTATTCACTTCTTATTGGTGATGACGAGGCCGATATTTTTATTTTTCTTGGTGAACCTAAAGAGATTCTTAATGAATACACTAATCTGACAGGAAAAGCTGCAATGCCACCACTCTGGTCCTTTGGCTTCTGGATGAGCCGCATAACCTATTTTTCTGAAGCAGAAGGACGTGAAGTGACTAAAAAACTGAGAGATAACCGCATCCCGAGCGACGTTTTACATTTTGATACCGGATGGTTTGAGAAAGACTGGAGATGCGATTATCAATTCTCGAAAACGCGTTTCACGGATGCTGCAAAGATGATGGCTGATTTTAAAAAGATTGGATTCCAGACCAGCTTGTGGCAACTTCCCTATTTTGTGCCTAAGAACACTCTGTTCCCTGAAATAATAGAAAAAGGTCTTTATGTGAAAGATGCTAAAGGTAATCTTCCATATGAAGATGCGGTTCTTGATTTTTCAAATCCTGCAACAGTAAGTTGGTACCAGGATAAGATTGCCGGATTATTAAAACAGGGTGTTGGCGTTATAAAAGTAGATTTTGGTGAAGCCGCTCCTAAAAACGGGATATACTTTTCAGGACGAACCGGGTTTTATGAGCACAATCTCTACCCTCTCAGATATAACAAAGCTGTTGCTGAAATTACCAAACAGGTAACAGGTGAGACAATTATCTGGGCACGAAGCGCATGGGCAGGAAGTCAGCGTTATCCTCTCCACTGGGGTGGTGATGCTGAAAACACCAACACGGCAATGGCAGCCACTCTGAGGGGCGGATTATCGCTGGGTTTATGCGGGTTTTCATTCTGGTCACATGATATTGGTGGATTTGTCAATAAAAAGCCGGAAGATCTTTATCGCCGCTGGACTCCGTTCGGAATGTTATCTTCTCATACCCGTAGTCATGGTGCACCTCCAACAGAGCCATGGGAATATGGAGAAGATTTTATGAATGCTTTCAGACTTGCCGATAATATGAGGTATGAGCTGATGCCATATATATATTCCCAGGCGAAAGACTGCACTGAAAGAGGCCTCCCGATGCTACGTGCACTTTTCATTGAGTATCCTGAAGATCCTGGATCGTGGCAGATTGATGATGAATATCTGTTCGGTTCTGATATGCTCGTTGCACCTTTGTTTGAAAAGGTTACAAAACGTGATGTCTATCTTCCTCCGGGACAATGGATCGATTATCAGACGGGGAAAGTATTTTCAGGTGGCTGGCATAATATTGAGGCAGGAAAAATTCCGATTGTTGTACTGGTTAAAGAAGGATCTGTAATACCGCATATTGCACTGGCACAGTCTACTGCCCAGATGGATTGGACAACACTTGAGCTGGTTGTTTATGCGTCAGATTCACAAAAAGCCAATGGTATTATTTGCCTTCCGTCAGACCAGGTGCTTCATAAAATAACCCTCGGGAAAAAAGGAGGTTCTTTCACACTGGATTCGGATCCGTACAATGGAAAAGTTAATTGGAAAATAAGAAACTATTCCAAATAAAATATTTATAAAGAAAAAGATTCCTCGCTGAACGTTCATGATTGACATTGCATTCCGAACGCAAAGAGGAATCGAGTCCCGAACTATCGGGACGAACTCACCGAAGGTAATCTCATGGAGTATTAATGATACCTTATTACATTAATTTGCAATGCAATTATTATACTTTAACCATCATTTTTCCCTGATTGCTGCCGTTGAAAAGCCCTAAAAATGCCTCAGGAAGTTTATCGAAGCCTTCAGTTATGGTTTCGGTATATTTGAGTTTTCCCTCAGTCACCCATTGAGTGAGCTGTGAAATAGCTTCACCGAAGCGATCGCTGTAGTTGCTTACAATAAATCCCTGCAACATAACACTCCTGGTCAGAAGATGCGGTAAAATTGAATACCCTATATAAGGTTTGGTGTTGTTATACTGTGAGATTTGTCCGCATAAGGCAATTCTTGCATGAAAATCAAGATTGGAAGCAACTGCTTCAGTTATTTCCCCTCCTACATTATCAAAGTATACATCCACACCGTCGGGGCAAAGCGCTGCTAACTCTTTTCTAATTGATTTCGAAGTTTTATAATTTATTGCTTCATCATATCCGAATTGTCCTTTCAGTAATCTGCATTTATCATCACTGCCCGCTATTCCAATAACTTTTGCTCCCTCCAATTTTGCAATCTGCCCGGCTACAATTCCAACGGCCCCTGCAGCACCGGAAACAACAACCGTATCCCCTCTCTTGGGTTTCCCTATTTCCATCATTCCAATATAAGCGGTAATGCCAGGCATTCCCAGGACACCGAGATAATAGCCGGGTGGGACTTTTTGTATGTCAACCTTACGAAGGGTTTCTGCCTTTTCTATAAAGTACGTTGCCCAGGGCAGCATGCCAAAAACAGTATCTCCTGCATTTATCATTTTGCTTTTACTTTCAATGACTTTTGCCACTATGCCTCCTATTATCGGTTTATTCACTTCAAAGGATGCTGCGTACGACTTTACATCATTCATACGGCCCCTCATATATGGATCAACAGATATGTACCATGATTTTAACAATACTTCATTATCCTGCAGTTTGTTAAGTATCGTTTTTTCAATCCTGAAATTGTTGGCTGATGGCAGGCCTGTAGGCCGCGACGCTAATACAAATTGTGAACTTTCCATAGACAGGTGTATAATCGGTTTGTATTCTAACAACTGTTTCCAGGGTTATGTTCATTAAAGCAACAGTACATTGTTTTATATGAAAAGATTTATACTCAACAGAACTTTTTATCTAAGCCGTTGTTAACCTGATCAAAGTAATTATAAACTAAAACTTGCAAGAGATGAAAAAGTATCTTTTTTCAAATAGTATCTTAATCTGTATAATCATGTTAAGTATATCTTCAATTGGGAAATCGGGGGCTTTATCGCCGAACATTAAAGAGGCAAATGTATCTTACACATCAGGTGGTGTAACATATAATGGATTTATTGCTTATGATGACAATATCAAAGGTAAACGGCCTGCTGTTCTGGTTGTTCCTGAATGGTGGGGGCTGAATGACTATCCGAGAATGAGGGCACGGAAATTAGCAGAGCTCGGTTACGTAGCAATGGCTGCAGACGTATTCGGTAATGGGAGAATTGCTGTAAATCCTACTGAAGCCCAGGAATTTACGACTCCTTTCTATAAGGATCCTGCTCTTGCAAAAAAGCTTTTGGATGCTGCTCTGCAGAAATTGAAAGAATTACCCCAGACTGATCCCAATAATGTTGCGGCAATTGGTTATTGTTTTGGCGGATACATGGTCCTAAACTATGCCAAACTTGGTGCTGACCTGAAGGCAGTTGTAAGTTTTCATGGTGGTATGGGTGGAGTTCCCGTAGATAAAAGACTTTTTAAGGCCAAAGTTTTGGTTTGCCAGGGAGGAAGCGATAAATTCGTATCTCAGAACGACGTCGATAAATTTAAACATCAGCTGGATTCCATCGGAGCATTTTGCAGTGTAAAAGTCTATGCGAATGCAACTCATGCATTTACAAATCCCGATGCTACTGCGACAGGTAAAAAATTCAATATGCCTATTGAGTATAATGCCGAAGCCGATAAAGCTTCTTGGGATGATATGAAAATGTTCTTCGTAAAAATCTTCAATAAATAAACTCTGTGGTACTCGTATGTTTGTTCTTTGAAATATTTTATAAAGTTATTGATTTATTGTTTTACTTAACTGGCAATAATGTTCTGTGGTGTAGGTCTATTGAACCTGTCGCA